>Ga0307515_10000155_pt1 | contig 166305 bp, 167 predicted proteins | sample 17_EM_MG_FD_194513 | JGI IMG/M metagenome (GOLD analysis project Ga0307515, IMG submission 194513) | Populus trichocarpa ectomycorrhiza microbial communities from riparian zone in the Pacific Northwest, United States - 17_EM | ecosystem: Host-associated > Plants > Roots > Unclassified... | reverse complement strand
CAATTGACCTCCTCTTCTCCCCCCGCCTCCGCTTCCCCCACTTCTCCCCTTCCTCCTCCACCTCCTCTGCAACCTCAACAACTTGCTGCATCTCCCTAAATCTCTCCACCTCCCCCTCCACCGCCCTCCGTCGTTCTGCCTCAAGCCTCCGCTGCCCATCCAAAACCGAGTCGAGAAACTCTACATCCCCCTCGTCCAGCGCTCGAAATTGGTTCTTGAACTTCAGCTTCTCTTCAAACTCTTCTTGTTTTCGCGCCTTGTTGCTTTGGAGGATTTCGTACAGGGAGCGGGTGTCTTCGGGTGCGGACGAGGGAGTGGGGGCGGAGGTGGAGGAGGAGACAGCGGCACGGGCGGCCGCCCAGGCAGCGTCTGTGGCGTCTTCTGGAGGGGCGGTGGGGGGTAGGATCGTGCCCGCGGGTACAAAGCCGGAGGACATTGTTGGGGTGGGAGTTGGCGGGGTGTATGGGTGTAATGGTGATGAGATAGCGTTAATAGCAGTGGTGAAATGGATTGTTGGTAGTGGTGTGGTGATGTAATGGGTTGTGGTTCGAGGTTGAGTGGGAAGTGCCGTTAGTCCCATGACGCTAATCAATACTCTAAATTACGCTAACTGCAATTATAACTGACACCGAGTGAGAAAGCCGTGATAAATAATCTCTTCCATGTTTAACTCCACAAATAATAACAAAACTCTAGAATCATCAGGGCAAATATATCAAGAACAACCCCCTAAAATTTCAGTCAACAAGTCCGCCCTTTTATCAGTAAATTTATCCAGTTCCACCACCTCCAAAAGTACAATCTACAGCTCCAGTCTCAGCTGCAAACTCATCAACCCCAGCTGCAAAATGCACACCGCCTTCGTATACATAGTCATGGGATCGCATCAGGTTTTCTTGTCTAGTGTTAACACCATTCAGAAGCATTTCATACTCCTCCGGCTTGTTCCGGGAGGGTCTCACCTTTTTTTAGATTTATCCAGCGTCTTTTTGCTAGCGTTAAGCAAGTAGCATAGGTGTTGATGTAAGGTTTCATTGATACACAAGAAGGTTTAATTGTGTAGTGAAGGTGGACGAGAAACAAGTACTAAACCGACAGATGGATAACAAACGACCATCTGGAAATGTCGAATTGTTTGCGAACGAGCTCCCAGGGACGACCCCGGAGAAAGGGCCGAGACAAAATGAACTTGCCGTGGGTACACGAGTGGTACCTAGCATAAGCTAGAGAGAAAGAGCGGTGATAAAACTGATGATGCAGAGGCAGATCAACATCGAGGGGAGAAATATGAAGAGAAGGGTAGCAAGATGCAGAGGCGGAAAAACCAGGAAGTGTTACTATGGGCATGTAGATTTTGCTATGCAAATGACATGACTGAACCTCTTCACTAACAGCCTGACCCCAAATGTCACTTTGGCATACAGGTGAAATCCGCTGTTGATCTCTCGGTACACCGACCCGGCCATGCCAAACACCGAGTGATAAACCTAAGAGCATGATACTTTAAACACCACGGCTCGAAACCTGTGATAATCGCTACTATACGGTTCGCTGTTTGTTTCGCCATTTCCCTCTGGTAGTACAAACATTAGCTATAGTACATTCATGTGACATGAGCTGATCGATTATAATTGACAGCAAGCAGCAATCTCTTCACTGGACAGGCTGAATGCGGTGCTAGAAACACCAGGATGCAGGCTCGAAACTTGCAGTGCGCAATTGGTGCTATAAACACCAAAAATCCAGGCTGGAAACTTGGGGCTATTACCTTTCTCGACGGTAGTGACACGAAGGCTCGAAGTTTGGTGATTATCCTTTTGCTAGGTATGCTCCCGCTCTTTATTAAGGGGGGAAGAGTAAAAAGTGATAACCGTAGGTTTCTAGCCTAGGGTTAGTATTTATAGCGCTGCAGGCTTCGAACCCGCATCTTGGTATTTCTACATTCAGGCCCAGCCAATGAAGCTGTGAGATTGCTTGTTGGCTCGTTGGTTTTAGCCATGAACTAAAGCACGTTTTCCAGAGTGGCCGCGTCATACAATTTTTTTAGAGGCTATACTAGATTCGCTGCTTGTTTCTCCCTCTGATTTTCCGCTAGCTTCTGCTAGAGTACACTGACTAGGTGGGTATGGTTGTGATTTTGCGGTCTGACAGCTATGTTACGTGAGGCGGTCTGGTGTACAACAGCTGATTATTTGGTTTAGCAAGGTGCATAAAACACCGGGTGCTGCAGACACAAGAGTTCGAAATCTGTATGTGTAGCTGGTGGTTTAAACACCAGACAAGTGCTGTAAACACTTGAAATCGCAGGCGCGCGGCCTGAATTCATCGCCATTCTTTTGCCACAGTTACTTACCCAGAGTATGTCAGGTTGTTGTCCGAAGCGTCAGCCCGAAGCCTATGGTAATCATCCGTTTGCTGGTCTTCCCATGAATATTGGACTCGCTATATGTCCTAATATTTCTTCAGAGTACGCGTGCAAGCCAGAGCTAGTTACAATTACTCGGTATCCTTAGTTAGCCACTCCAGCACAACCAAGATCCTGTAAAACAGCCATTTATATAAGAGCTGAAAGTTTAGCTTAGTTGGTGCTTTAAACGCCGGTGTTGAAAACAGCGGTGTTCAAAACCTTCATACGTACACTCAGTTGGTGCTTTAAACACCAGGCAGATGCTGTAAACATCCGAATTCGCAGGCTTGAAACCTTTAGTAATCAACTCTTTTACTGTCTTTTCATGACTGCTGATTCCGCCTTTACCCCGCTAGAGTCCGCCTGCAAGACGGAAATGTGCGAATTACACACCCTAGTCGGCAGGGTTGCAGACCGATAGGCGGATGTTCCACCCCCAGCATGCGCATCGATGATCGGTGCTACATTATCACATCGGTCCAGTTCCACTCTCTTTTAAGAATTCGTCAGATCACGAAATGTACAAGAGCTGATCATTTAGTTTAACATAGTGCATAAAACACCAGGTGCTGTAAATACTCCGGTTCGAAACCTATATGTACACGTAGTTGATGCTATAAACGTCAACACCCGAAGTCACAGGCTTGCAACCTGTGGTAATCACTCTTTTGCTGTACTCTTATCTTTATTAAACTGGTTACATTGCTTTGTCCTGCCATATTATTCCAGAATACACTACATATTTGTTCGTTAAGCACGATGCTTGAACGCCACACATTACAGAGGCCACATGCGTGCTCGAAGAAATATTACAGGATTTTTGACACAAATCACGGTCGAGCTAGCCGATCGACGAAAACTCTGGGCACGAGAGCACCTGCACCTCGTATTTACAGTACCCTGGCGATTACAGTACCAGCTAAATGATCGACTTCTTGCATTTTATAAATTTGCCTGTTTCGGCTGGTCCTTGATGGCGACAACTAGGAGCAGGGATCAAGCCTTGACTGTCGGACAGCAAAACCGCGCCGAGAGGATCGATGGCCGAGTAATTACATATTTCTATCCAAGCATGCTAGCGGTATGAAGGAAACGGCATGAAAAAGCAGCGGAATCAATGTGGTATGCATGCTCTACAGCAGGGCGAGGAGGAGAATAAGTAGGTAGCAAAAGAGTGATTAGTACAGGCTTCAAGTCTACGAACATCGAGTCTTCATAGAGGGTTCGAACTTGCACCTGCTGTTTGAAACACCAAGCGCGGTGTTTAAAGCATCATGCTCTCTGTCGAGTAGGCTAAGGGATCAGCTTTTATATTAACCGCTTACCCAGTAGGTCAATCTATTGGTCAACAGGAAGATCGGTGTACGGGTCGGAACCTATCTTCAATTATTCCCCAAAGCCGCAAATCACAAATGTACGAGAAAGTTGTCGCATACCCCCGCCTAATAGGCGTACATATTTTGAAGGAAAGCAAGTATACTCTGAAGAAAATTGGGGGACAAATGATGAACCAGTATAAGGACAAGAGCGCCGCAAAAGAGTGATTACCCAAGTTTCGAGCCTGTACTTAACTACGAGTGTTTATTGCGCCTGGAATTTGAAGCACCATGTAAGAAGTGACTAGCATAGGTTTTGGACCTGTTCCTGGTATTTACAGCACCTGTCTGGTGTTTGAAAGCACCGATTAATGCAGGTTTCGAACCTGTTGCTGGTATTTACAGTACCCCTGGCATTTGAAGTACTTAGCGTTTATAGCACCTGGCTTTTAAACCACTTAGCGTTTAAAACACCATGCTCTACTAACTAAGCTAGGCTATCAGTTCTTATATCTTCTAACCCATGTGTATACGCCCTTGATGCCAATCACAGTCGCAGCGAGAAGCTACCCTAACCACATACCCACGACTCACAAACACATGCGCACCCGTAAGAGACAAATGGGAGATAATGCACTCAGCATAGTATAGGAAAGGATATAGCAAAAGAGTGATTACAGGTTTCAAAGTCTGTGAATTCGGTATTTAGAACACCATACTCTGCCGCAGAGTGACAACTAATGAGTTTCGAACCTGCTTCGGGTGTTTACAGCACCATACTCTGCGGCCTCCTCTTATGCATTCCATAATTAATAGATCCTTAAGAGAGCGAAACCTAGACTAGTACGACGACGCAAGGGCGACCTGCTACCGATGAGAGCAAGAACATAGCAAAAGGGTGGTTACCTCAGGTTTTGAACCTGTGTATCCTGGTGATTATAGCACTCCTACTGGCTGATAATCAATACAGGTTTCGAACCCGCACCTAGCGTTTGCAGCGCCGGGTGCTTGAAGCACGTGTGGTGTTTGATGCACCATACTATCCGCCAATTAAGCTAGGCTGTCGGCTCTTGTATATTCAACGATTTAACTTATCCTTAGGAGTGGGTTTCGGGCGCCTCTGGATACGGCCAATTAAGCTATAGCTAAGAATTCAGCTCTTTCATTAGGTTGTTATATTGACTATCAGATCACAAAATCACAACATGTGCCGCGGAAATGTTCAAAGGTTCTAGCTCCTAGGCTGTCCTGGGCTGTCCTCGGCTAGACTGATCGTCGGCGGGCAATCGTTGTTGTCACTGAGGGATGAACATGCAAGGGGGGTGAGGTTCTTGTATATCCGGCCGCTTTTGCGTTACTGCACTTGTTCCATGGAGCAGTGTGTGCGTCGATTCTCTAGACAGGACCTGTTCAACTCCGCATCAGCACATCAAACAAACGAATGTTCGCATGTGAAGAGGCCTGTCCTCCTGAGCGAGCAAATTGAACGTATCATCAATTCAGATTGACTTCTCTGCTCCTAGACCAGGCCAGGAGTTCCTTGCTATCGGGTAGTGGAATTGTATATAGTGGGATCTGAAAGCGAGAAATATTCAATGCGTGTGCTGGAGGCAAGCATGAAATGGGTTTCGGATTATTTCCCTTTTCTATATTTTATTTTCATCAAGGTTCCCAAGTGAGTTTTCGTGATGGAAGCATAAGATTCTCCTTCATAAAATATCACTCTAATGCACTGGGGATGGACGCTGCAAATCCTCACACCCGTGTACTGACATTCTGCTCTCCATCTCTCCTCTCTCCTCTCTGCTACACACAATACACACGCACTAACTATACCATAACACGGAAGATATTGCATTGTATATGCATATAGGTATGTAGATACCCTACCCTACCTTATGCAGGACTGCGGCGTAGTAATGGTCGTAGTTTCATGGACGGGGGTATACTTGTATATTCACGAGAGGCCTAGAGAAGACTCTGCTCTAAAACGGGTATATCCACCTCAGCGTAACAGATGAGCATCGATAGCTAGTATCGAGCAATACCAGTACGCCCAGCTTGTAAGAAAGAATAAGAGAAAGATGGTGTCGTTGACCCACATTCCCTCCACAGCGCTATCAATCTACCAGCCTGTATTGTATGTAGCAGCTGCAGCTTGTCCTTTCACAGATACGGTAAATTTCCATTAGTTTTGTCACGAAAACTTCTTCCAATGAAATGCGCTTCCGTCCGTGCAGCAGCCGCGAGGTCATATCACCGCGGCAGTTTAATCGTGCGAACTAGCTATTTGACCGCGCTAAAAGCGGAGTAATAATATACAAAAATATACCCCGTCCATAGCATAGGGGGGTGAACACGCATACAGATGTCGTGTTAATTCTCCCACACCTTGTTTCTGCAGCTACATACCCAGGTATGCGGGTTTCGGTTCCTCCTACTCGGAAATGCTACGCCGCGGTGGTGAGTACAAAAGCAAGGGTTTGATTGAGTGCAATGTGAGCGTTTAAGGTGGCTATCATTTTGCACTTCCATATGCAACCTGGAAATATGATATGATCTACCTCCAGGTGTTCGCACCACACCATAGTGGTAGTGACTGGTGGAAGAGTAATTGCACAAAGCAAGGGCGCTGATTGAGTAGATATGAGAGCTAATGTGAGCGTTTAATGTGACTACAGCTGTGCACCTCCCGCACCAGAGTATCCCTGGTTGCACTGTGGCTACGTGGGTGTATTCCAGCCTCGGTCAACAGAGGGTCTTCCGCGAGAACAAAACATACCTACTTGGAGGAAGATAGTCGATCCATCAACGATACTTGTGTCGCCAACCGAACTGCCATATCGCCGTAGGATTCTTGATGTAGCTAGCCCGGTGAAGGTGAGACAATGAAGAAGGATTCTAGGGTTAAGCGGTAAAGTACTGTGTGTCTAAGACACAGATCCAACCACTCATGATCCATCTGTAAGTCAACAAATCTCATGTATAGTGCGAGAGCGGCGTTTGCTACCGGTAGGAAAAAAAATTCGAGCCCCACGAGACGCATGAAGGGTGTTTAGATCAGAGGCACCCGCGGCAGGCGGAGGCGCTAAATCGCTAAATTGCCGTTCAGATAAACGACGAAAATCCGGTGAAGGTAAGGCATGATGTATTCTAAGCGGTAGATGGTATGTTAAGGTCCAAATCTAACCGTCCAAGATCCATCTGTAAGACCATGGATCTCAAGTATTCCTCGCAATAGTTACACGCGCTGAAATGGCCTGCAAACCACTTAGCATGATATACAGATTTTGGTTGGTGAACAGTATATGGGGGGCGTTGATTATTTGGTGTCGAAGGTCAATTAGCCAATCGGCACTACATTTACGACCCTAGTTGGTTTGCAGGCCGTTGTAGTACACATCACCACTGCGGGGAATAATGCAAGAGTGGAGGGGGCTTTCTACCCAGAAGGTCAAGCAACCAGGCAATGACAAAGGATTCTAAGCGATAAGGAATACGCACAGCTACAGCATCGTATCTAAGATACAGCTCCAACCGCCCAACCACCATCTGTAAGTGAACGCATCTGAGGTATTATGCGCGAGTCTCGAGGTGCGTGTGCTGCTGCTGCCAGAAAAAAAACCCCACAAGTGGTTAGTAACAGAGGCGCAGAGTTTGTTAAATGCTCCTGCGGAAGGCGGAGGCGCTTCACCACCTAGATAGACGACGAATGCGAGCCTAAGCGGTAAAGCACGGCGTGTCTAAGTTTTAGATCTAACCGCCTATGATCTATCTGTAATGCAACAAATCTCAGGTGGTGTGTGCTGCTGGCAGGCTTTTTTGAACCGTACGATATGACGAAGGGTGTTTGAAGGTAGCAGAGGCACAGAGCTAGTTAATGCTCTAGTGAGGGTTTTGCGGCAGTGCGAAGGTGCTTCCTCACTAGATTATCACCCAAAACGTGGGGCTGGAATGATTCTAAGCGGTAGTGAATGGGCATAGCATCAGCAGCAGCCTAAGATCCAGATACAACAGCGATCAGCTACATGTAAGTGAACGCATCACAGGTATAGAGTAGTGTGTGCTACTGCCCGGAAAAATTTTCACGGCCCCACAAGATGCACGAAGGGTGGTTGGCAGTAAAGAGGCACAGAGCTAGTTAAATGCTTTGGTGGCAGGCGGAGGCGCTGTACAATATGTTTGTTCTTCACAATATTACCACTCAGATACACAACGGCATTGGTAGAGGTTACAACTGAAAGACAAGGAGGAGGAGGCGGAGCAGGAGGAGGGGAACCGAACCAATGCAGTGCAAATACCTCTGTAGTGCAAACACCATTCCAGACAGACAGATGCGTCTGATAGGTCCAACATACCTGTTATGCAAGTGAGGATTTTGCAGCTCAAAAACCCCCACCAAAGCCCCAGCGAGGATTCTGCGGGAGTGCAAAGGCGCTTCCTCTCTAAATCACCACCCATCCAAATAAACAACGAAGATCTAGTGATTGTGAAATTAGAAAGAATGATTCTAGAGTTAACGGTAAAGCATGGCATGCCTCAGCCGCAGATCAAACCGCCCATGATTAATCTGTAACTCATAAATCACTGAATCTCAGGCGGCGTTTGCTGATGCTTGGAGAAAAATTGCAGCCCCACAAGATGCACGAAGGGTAGTTGGAGCTGAGGCACAGAGGCGCTTCCTCGCTAAATCACTACTAGATAGACGACGAAAACCTGGTAAAAGCGAGGCCAAGCGGTAAAACACGGCATGCCTCAGCTCCAAACGGTTCGACCGCCCAAGATCATCCATCTGCAAGTCCGCAGATCTCAAGTATAGTACGAGAGCGGCGTTTACTGCGTATGCTGGCAAGAAAATATCAAATAAGGCAACCAGGAGGCAATGACGAAGGAGTTAAGCGGTGCCTGAGCTACAGATCCAACTGCTATGTGTAAGTGGACGCATGCATCTCAGATATAGTTTGAGGGAGGCGTTTGCTGCTGGCAGGAAAAAACTTTGAAGCAGAGGCACAGGGATAGTTAAATGCACCAGTGGGGATTAGAGGCGCTGTGCGGTATGTTCTTCGCTAACTCACCATCCAGATAGACGGTGAAAGTGAGCGGTAAAGCATAGTGTGCCTCAGATGAAGATCAAACCGCTCATGATCCATCTGTATCTCAGGTATAGTGCGAGAGTGGCGCGTGCTGTGAGATGCTCGGAAAGATTTTGGTCCCCACAAGCTAGGAATGGTAACTAGTAGTTGGCGTGACAGCAAAGGCATAGGACCAGTTAGACGAAATGCTCTGATGAGGTTTTTGCCGCAGTGCGATGGCTTTGCTGCAGTGGGCTTTGCGAATGACGTTCGCTAGGTTACCATTAAATAGACGACGACGGAGGCGGAAGTTGCAGATGAGAGGCAAAGAGGAAGAGTAGACTAACCCAAGCCCAATCTCGGCACCCATACTGTAAATTCCATTCGAATTCTAGCCGGACGGATGCGTATGGCGGGTATGTGATGTGTCCACATGCCTGCTGTATAGGTGAGGATCTCGTAGCCCCCGATTCTCTGATGGGGAATTTTGCGGCTGTGTGGCGGCTTTTCAAACGGCGTTCGCTAGGCTAGCATCCAGATAGACGACGACGACGATGGGGGCGGAGCTGTAGCCGAAAGGCGAGGAGGAGGAGGATGAGTAGACCAATCTTCATGTATAAATGCCATTCCAGCTGGATGGATGTGTACGTGCGTTGGTGGGAATGTATGCGTGCCGCAGATCTATTGAACGCAATGAAAGGACTACAAAGAGTCTCACCACAGGAGGACCGAGGGCCAATATACCGGGTGATCTCGCAACTCAAAGAGCTCGAAGTCCACAAATGCTCCGGTGGGGATTTTGCGGCGTTTGTAGACGCTTGGTAAAGTACCATTCAGATAAACGATGACGACGGGAGTGGAGGAGGAGTAGGTCAATCTCTATAGTGCAATGCCATCCCAGTCAGCATGCGTGCATTGCCGGGTGTGTGGTGTGTCAAACATACCTGCCTGCTAGCAATAGGGACCTCGCAGCTCGCATCCGGATGTTGGCCTCTTCTCTGCGGGGTAACCGTTGAGTGGTGGTGGTCGTCGTTTTCCATGGGCATTTCCAACTCCAGCGCTCGTCTGTGTGGGTGCCGCCGATACCTTTGAAGATTTGAAGGCCTATCTATCTGCATAGATGGCATAATAGCGGGACAAAAGTGAGGGAACAGCAATCCAGCATATACGCCGACACAGCAGGTACAACAGAAAGAAAACGCATTTTTGCTTGTGTTTTTTGGATTAATTCAGTCTTGTAGACAGGTTTATTTGGGTGGTATATTCTGTACGTTCCCTCACAACGACATACTACATACCACCGATCCGTCGCATTCACCTTCGCGAGCAGAGGTGAGAACATTATCACCATCACGATCAGACGCACATAGCTACATCCTAGCATTAGAACTCTCACTCTCCCTCCCCCAGCCAAACCGCTTCTAGAAGCTTCACCTCTCTCGTAGCACAACATAAAGGTCAAAAAACGAGGCATATACCTGTAAATATTTGTCAGGTACCCCACATCGGCATCCTATCTCTCCACCCCTCAGGGAAAAAAAAGCCAGACGCACGTTTAAAAATACGAAACACTTTGTTTCGGTGTACGTATGTAGGTACATACTATCAGGTACCGGGCGGGTACACATGTTGTGCAGATGCATCCTCCTCGCCATTGCTGTTGCCGCCTGAGGGTATGTATGTAGCTAACGATGCAGATAGATGCAGGACGGGCGTTATGTGTTTTATGTTTCGAGCGGGAGGGATCAGAAAAAAAGAGGCAGATAGGCAGTCTTCTTCGTGTGCCCTCGTTCTTAGACGTTATCGGCTGGTTCATGAGCAGGGTGGTGATACATAGTGACGGGAAAAAATCCAATAGGGTACGAAGAAATGTTCCATTAATATGTCTAGAAGGATATGAAACGTTTAAACGGGCACATCAACTGCTGCACTTCCCTGCAATCCCCCGCCTAACCTCCCCCCTCCCAATGACACCTTCCCAAAGAGAATGACAAAGAGAAGTACATACATCAGAGCTTTTTGGATCTCTTCTAGTTACCGCCCGGCCAAAATCTCAGACAACCGGCGGCTACAGTGAAGCACAACCACGCTTGAAACCCCTCCCACATTCAAAGAGAAGGATTTCGGGTTCGGATTTCTAGTGGTGGGGTATGCAGACCTTAACATGGATTAAGTACGATAGAGCTGTCATCACCTCCAATCCTCACAGCACGGTGCCGTCAAATAATAAGCTCATGACATGACACCACCCGATATCGTGGGTACCCCACTCGTTCTGGCGTATAGTAAATATATGTACGCACGCAGGTAGCCCCGCAACTGCACAGATACAGGGGTGGAAAATGACTGAAAGTGCTTCGGCTCTGGAAGTTCGTTCGTTCGTTCGTTCGTCTGAAACAAAGAACGGGATAGGAATCTGCATTTGCAATTCCGCGGAACTTCTCCCGAAGTGGCTAATGGCAAGATACCGAAGGAGTAGTCGGAAAGAAGTCCACCGGACGATCATGTATCGTATCATTCACCGCTGGCGGGTGTGGTGCGAGCTCAGTCGGCGAACACGATACAAGACATACATAGACGGTCCTGATTCGCGTCCTATATATGTGCGTAGGCGTGGTGTGCCGTAGCTTTCCTTTCGGTAGGGTTGGTTGTTATGGTAATAAGAGTCAAACTGTCTGGTCAACCGCGCATCCACTGCAGGAAACGCTGCGGAGGAATCCAACATATACGGCAATAAAATGCCTCTTTTTTTTCCGCAAGAAATCTCACGTGCTTTTTGCGGGCCGCCGACCGGCCATTCGTCGCTAAAATCGGACGGAAAACTCCTTAAGTACGGCCACCGTGATTATATATTAAGCTTGTCTATGCAGTCGAATTGGAGACGATGGTACGATTAAGCGGGATAATATCCCCCTGGAAGAATCATCATTGAGCCTGAGTCGTTGAAATGTATATATATACATATGCATGTATGTACTTTACGTGCCGTAATAACACAGTCAGCTGTGCCGCCCGCCAGCAGTGACATTTATGAGAGGGAATTGGAGTTGCAGACTGAGTATCCGGGGAAACCTACTCATGGACTGCCGCCATGCCGCATGCATGTTGGATCCGCGACACCGCGGGATCATGGCCAGCCACTGAATGGTGGCGGTCAACGGCTCGCGTCAAACTTATACCCAGCACGGTCCCAAAGTGTTCCCGCAAACCACAGCGCTTGGGAGTGTTAGTTAACGCCGATGCGGTGGGGAACGTGACGTTTTGGGGTACCCGCTACACACTCCTTGAAACGGATATCTGAAGTGATTGACCTTGCAGACGCCGATGGGCGTGGGATATCTCGCCATGATAGGCCTAATCCTCCCTATGGAAGAAGCAAAGAAAAAACAAGAAAAAAACAGTTTCGCTTACGTGTCTCGGGGCTCGCCTCCGTTTCGATCACGGCTCAACCGAACCCAGATTTCCTGCACGACATGCCCACAGCGTTGGTTTTAAGGGGCGAACGCCTTTTTGCTTGGGGTGGCCCAATTTCGGAACACAACGTGTACCCACCTCCGGGATCTCGGAACCGGAATCCACGGGCAATTGGCAAGTTGATCTACCTAATCTTGCCGCTGTCGCTTTTTGCTCTTCCAGAAGTCCGGACACCTCCCCGAACACGATTCGTGGTGTTTCGCAGATCGATAAATTAGAAACCGGGCGCGAGGCAAGCTGGGCTGACGGAGAGCCAGTCCTGTGCTGTATCGATCTAGTGTCAGCGGGGTACGGCGCTCACCAGGAAGACAGATGTAACCGAGTTTCGCTGCCAAGTCCGGTGAGATGCTGGCATTCGAGACCGGTCAGGGAGAGAATAGGATCAGATGGAACTCAGATATCACGGGCAATGGATTGCTTTTAGGGAAGAGCGGCTAAGGAGACATGCACCCCCCACAGAGGTTTCGGGTTCAGAAAAAAGCAGCGTTACCGACCGTCTCGCTTCGAGTCGCTTGTTGGTTTATGCACGGATGCAGAGAAAAAGCAACACCACTTGGAGCAAAACGCAGTGAGTTGTTGAGTCTCCTTACGTTGTCGATCGAGCATGATACTCCACCAGCACCTAATCTGCTATAGATGAAGTTTGGACTTCTCGTGATTCGGGAAAACTTTGAGCGAGAGCATAATACCGGGAGGTAGCTAGAGCTCCGTCTCCACCATCCGACGCTCGCCCTCGACCAACAAGCTTAAGACGCGACCTTCGTTCAACGTTCCGACCACTGTAGCCGGGATTGGAGCAGTAGCTGTTGAACGGTAGTCGGAATTATGCGTTGGCTTTGCCAGTATACTCTACCAGTATACGTAATTGAGTTGGGACGTCAATAATCCTTAGAAAGTCCCAAAAAGTTTTTATTACAGATTTGATGAGGATGAGCTTTGGGATATGTCCGCGCAAGAACGTTCGAAACTTTGATAGCCCGGTACAGTAATGGGGTGCTACTGACAGCAAAAACTCGGCAGTTAAGCGGCATCGACGTCAACATGAACAGATCGTTCGAGTTCGGAGAAAACCTTCGGCTAGGGTGTAACGAAAAATCGGCTGCTGAAATATAGTTTTACAATATATCTGAGGGAGTGATAGATCTCGCCAAATTATGTGTGCGCGGAACGGCTGAGCTGATCAAATCAGTGTGAAGCACAAGGCCCAGGTTTGCGACGTGAGCAACTTAACTTGCTAAAAGCCGGCTGCCCGTTTGTCTCAGAGACGAGGAGCAAATCAACGAGGATATTAGAAGAGCCACGCTCGATTTTTGTGCTCGCTGCTGCATGCACTATGTGTGATCTCACGAGTGCTCCTTTAAACCCTTTAGCCGGCTACAGATTGATTGCTGATTGTGATTGGTATTACCACGTACTGACATTGCGTCTGGTGCCTACTGGTATGGTGAGGTGTCGTCTCGCAAAAAATCGACTGGGGGGTTCATTCCTGCTTGGTTGCATTGTCCGTTCTAGAAGGTCTCCTATTTAGTGCTAGCGAGAATAGCCACGCCCGGATGGATTTTGTGATGGTCCTTGCCGACTCTGCAGGGAAGCTTTGGCGAGACACCCTTGTCGAATGCAATTATTATTCGGAACCCAACCACAACAGGCCGTAGGCAGAGAAGAGCTCGCTGCTGCTGCTGCTGCCGCTGCTGCTGGTCGCTGTCGTCGCAGCCTTTCGTGAGCCGCCAGATGGCATAAGACCAGCTTTCAGGTCTCAACGCAGTGGCGCGCGTTGCGGTGTGGGTGGTGGTGTGTCTGTCAACAAATCGACAGAAGAGGGGATTTTGATCGTACGGAAAACTTTAGTGTTGTTTCGCTTCCACCAGCTCCAATTTTAGACTGACTTTGCTGCAGGGTGATGACACTCCCACGCACATTCAGCCACAAATGGTCCGGTAACCGACATACCAAACCTCCCACTAAAAGAGTGCATCTGGATATTTCTCAACGTTTTTTTGGACTGAAGGCGCTGCGAGCACCTGTGTGGTTTGTCCCATTTTCCAGAACAAATTCTGTCGACGAGTAGCATTCCGGGTGGGTACGAGGGAAAACAAGGCAGGCTAGGATTGGATGACAGGAAATGCACATGCTTCTACTTCCCGTCTCCATGGTGGGCACCTATCTGCTGAGGTGAGGATAAGTACAGGCGCGCCTTCACTTGCCCTTTCACTTTTTCACTTTAGTAGAAATGGCACGGTAGATGGTTGAAAAGGAAAGTAAATTGAATTCCGTCTTCCGACCCGGAGCCTCGCTTGCTCGTTCGTTCGCCATTCCGCGATCTCTGCGTCGTCTCTGGCTGCATAGGCGAAATGTGTAAAGTAGAGTGTGCTATATACTTTGACTTAAGGTTCCTTTTTGTCCTCGACGCGGCATTTATTATTTTTATTTTATTTTTCGACATTAACTGTTGTTATTATTCTCTTTTTTTTACCTGGATTTTGCTGGCATTGCATGCATACTTTACTTTCTTACCTACCACCTAAGTACCTGCTAAGTACACATCCACCCTCTTACCTGGCTTCCTCTCAGAAGTCGGTTGGCTAGTACATCGGCATTCGTACGCCGCCCAGCATTTCGTTCCATCTTTGAGTGAGAGCCTTCCTTCCTGCTCTCTCTGAGTCTGTCGTCTTGTCAGCCAGCTAGTCTGTCTGTCAGTCAGAGCGAGTGAGTCGTCTCGTTCCCCTCTCCTTCTCCTCCACTTAACGTTTTGTTGGTCCGTCCGCTTGCACTTTCTCGTCTTCATCCCCATCATCCGTCTCCCCACACCAACATTCCTTACGCCAACCAACCACCAGCCAGCTCACATCCGACAGCTACTTGCGCTGCTTCGACTTTCTTCACCTCGCTGCTGTCGTCCTCTCTCCTTCCTGTCTGTCGGTCTGTCCGTCGTCTGTCGCCCAACTTCAGGCTGTAACAACCAACAGCAGCAACCTTACCGGCTTCCCGAGCAGACGAACTTCGTCCGGCAGAGCCATTTCCAGTTACACCGTTAAGCCGAACGCTTCGTCCCTGGTAACTCGTAAGCAATTTCACTACTACGTCTCCCACTATTGTCACTGCAGTTAGCCTGTCGAAGTACTGCTGCGCCTTTCCTATTATACATCATCTGGTTTCCTTGCCTTCTGACGACCTTGGTATCTGCTATCTTTTAGACCCTCCACTTGGGTTCGTCCACATCCCGCGTCCTCCTCCCCCTTCCACCCCCCGCCTCCTTGAGATCTGTCCCTCTCGCCTGTTGTCTACCTGGTCGAGTGGCTGTCTCGTCTCGGTTGGTCCCTGCTTCCTTCTGATTCTTCTTCTGTTCCATTCCTTCTGCCGTGCGCACCGCTTCAACTCTCCTTGCCGTTGCCCGCCACCACCACACCATCCTCTCCCCACCAACCAACCCACACCGCACCAGCGCAGCCCACCCGAGACAGTCTGTGTCTTCGCCCCGTCAATTTTTATTCGCTAACCGTTGCCGCCTCTCCCAGACGTGCTCGCTTACATCGCTGGGTGTTGTCTCCGTCCGTGATCGGGATTTTCTTTTCTTTTTCTTTTCTCTTCACCTCAGCTGCGGGCAACCTACTTCCTATTAGTAGTAGATCAGGACCCAAGTTTGGTCGAGTATTTATTTCTCCGATCCTGGCTTTCATACTTAACAACTCGACACCACTGCCTCCACAGCCGCAACTGCGACACCAACATCATCCACGGCATCTACGCCTACGCCATTACGACGCGACAAACCATCGAAAGAAAATCAAGTCGCAGTGTCAGCCGGCTCATAGCATTAAATACAAAGAGCTAGCTGTAGGGGGTTTGCGCTCACAATGATCATGGTGGAATTCGACCGATCCAACAGCAATTCCCACCGACCAGCAGCAGGCCACTACTCGACCCATCAGCCCCATCACGGGTCGCCGCATTTGCATCACCTCGATCGCCCTTCTGCACACTCGACACCTTCGCCGCCCTACCAATATGCAGCCTTGCCCCATCTTGCTGGTCAGCAGCCACCTCCGGCGATGAGGCAAACGCCCACGTCATATCCTTCGCCTGCTTCTTATCCATCGCCTTCGATGCCGGCCTATCAATATCCTCCTCAGCAAGCTCCACAGCCATCTTCGCAGCGAAGCTCACCGTACGCCCAGCCAACATCCATCAACCTGCCACCAATCAGGTTGAACCCACCCCAGCTTCCGCCGCCTCAACTCGAGGGTTCCCCTCTTCTCGGATCGCAGCCTTTGCATGGCTACTATCCCCATGCATTGCCGCCGCCAGCGGTACCTCATTCGCACATTACGTCGTCGCCAATCCACCAGCCTTTACGTTATCCGCTTCCATCGGTGGGAAACCCGGAGCGTATCATGTCTGGAGGTAGACACAAGAAGGAAATAAAACGACGAACTAAAACTGGCTGCTTAACCTGCAGAAAGAGGAGAATAAAGGCAAGAACCCTCGGTTTAGCATGAAACCCTGGGCACCGTTCCAAATAATTATCACGCCATTAAAGCTAACATCGTGCCCTACAGTGCGATGAAGCTCACCCTACGTGCAAGAATTGCCAGAAGAGCAAGCGTGATTGTTTGGGCTATGATCCCATCTTCAAGGCTCAGCCGGGACCAGCAGCAATTCAACCTGCTCCATCAGGAGGTTCTACTCCTCTTCCCGCCATGTCCCCTTCCCTAATCTCTTACACATATGGGTTGTCTTCAGTTGGACAGAACTATCCTCAGGCGTTATCAACCGCTAGTTCACCGGCATCGTCCTGCGATACCTATGATTATCCACAGATCGACCCTGCCCTCGATGCTACCAGCCATCCTCATATCTCGGCGCCGTTGAGTCACCCAGACTCTCACCAGACTTACAGACCCGGTCTCAAGAGGCCTCTGGACCGTACCAGCCCATTCTCCTCTGCATCAGACACAAATACTACCACTAGAACTCACTACACTCCAATACCGCGCTCATCAACCCCGACCTTAATGCGTCAGGATAGCCAAGGAAATCCAGCTAAGCGTATCAAAATTGACGACTTGTTATCTGTGGGGTCGGTCTCGACTACACCACAGCCGCTCAGTCCCCCAACTAGTGACTTGGCTACCAGTGTTCCTTCTTCTTCCGCTTCCGTGGAAAGCATGAAGAACATATACGGGTCTCGTTATGCCCCGGCATTGGATGCCTTTTTGGAGGTTGAATGGTTTGGAAACAGTGGCGCGCGGAAGATTCGGTCCGATAGCCAATTGGCGGAGGTCATGGCCGAGGTTTTTGGACGTTTCAAGGCACGGGGTGGATCGTATTTTGAGGAGGAGGACCCTGCCATCCGTAAGGGTACCAAGGAAACAGACTTGTTGTGGGCTGCGGTCAGACTGTGCTATGGTACTAGAATCCCAGTTTCTGACAACCGGCGAGACGAGGAGGAAAGAGGTGCCAATGGAATTGCAGACGACGAAGGCACCGAGGCTTATCGAAGGGTCGATATTATTGAGAGCCTGCTTGCTAGAAGGACGGAATACAACCCGGCCTCTCCCAGGCTTCCACCAAGCGATAAGCCAAACACGCCCGGAAGTGGTGGTCAATTCTGGTATTTCTTGGAACAGATTGCAAACTTCAAGGTAGTTGGACCAGATTCTGAGAAGAGAGTCCTAGCTCTGTTGGACGAATGTGGGCAACATGTGGAAGGAAGGAGAAATCGCGAGTTATTGCATGCTATCGCAGAAGTTCAGCACATACACGGGGAGGCTATAAGGCAACGGCTCGATGCACTGAGGGCATATATTCGAGGTATCGCTACCGATAGAGCTCTAGCTATCGATCGTCTGGATCGTCGGATAGCCGGCCGGGCTATGGGGCTGTGGACATCACCAGTCACAGAGCTTGCCTTCTGTATGCCTGCCGTTTGAAAAAAACCCCGACAGGAGTTTGCTTTGGTATACGGCGACTTTGACATAGATTTTCATTTTACAACGGAGAAAACGATTTGATTCGGCATCTTATAACGCGAACACGATCCTTTACGACACGAAAAACTTACAAGACCTGGGCGGGAAATGTTTTTTTGCGGGACATGGTCGTCTTGACTGTTGTTTTCTCCAATTGTTTTACTAAGGAAGATAAAAGTGCGGGCGGTTTTCCGGTTTTGTCCTCCAACATTTTATGGTTGGTCATCGGCGTGTGCTGTTTTTGTGATGGTGTTACACTTGTTACACTGTGTATTCTGACCCTTTTACTTTACTGTGGTCTCGTTTCTCAATACAGGGGGGGGTGCTCCTGGCGATCCTCTGCCTGCTGATGTGTGTTTTTGTCGCATCCGTTTTGTATTGGCGCTGGTGATTTGCTTTTGATTTGATTTTCTTATTTTCTTACTCTATCGGATACGGATGGTTGCTGCTTTTTGTTTTGCTGCTCAATTGTGCATGTGTTTTTTTTATCTCCTTTTTTTTTCATGTTTGCTAAATCGTCTTGGTGTTTGTGGCAAATCTTATAGAACTGGGGAAATTTTTCATCACTTATCATCATCACCATCAGGTGTGAGCTCAGGGAAATAACTATTTTTTTTCATTTCCGCGGTTCGTTTGAGAATTGAGCGAATCAGAAAGGGGGAGGACGTGTGGATACTGCGTACGATATGGGTGGCGGCTGAATGTGTGGATGGGGGTGTTACAAGGTTACAAAGCCAAATTTGTCGCGCACGCATCATCATCATCATCATCTCATCTCATCCGTTTGTTTGGTACCGCACCGGTCGGTGCAAGCGAAACGAAATAGCGATCACCGGGTGTGATTTTACAGGTGCCACTCGCGTAGAGTCGTACATAATTTCGGTCTGGCATTGTGATTGTTGTGGTTTAGTTTTTCTTCCAGAAGGCGGTGTGGGAGTGTTTCTAGAAGGTGGTTTGCGAGAGCGATGTCCTATCCAGGTGGTACAGATATGACATAGGAGAGGTATGTAGCCGCGGGAAAACGTGCGAGGGTTTGGCCGAGGTTGGCATGAGAAAAAGCTTACGCCGGCGACGGTTCGCTAAAATTACCTCTTGTCAATCATCAAACCAGAGCGCCCTTCGGTGCGGTTCGCTAAATTTACCTTTCGTCATGCCGCTTTACCGGAATTATGCGAACTGTAGATATGTATCGCCCGCGGAAGCTACATCCCACTCTTTCGCTTGGGCGTGAAGGAGGAAGGGAGGGAAGAGCCGCATGCTTAAATTGACGAGCGGCGGTGGCGGGGCGGGGCTAGGGTTGCGACTTCAGGCACGGAGAGAGGTGTATAGAAACGGGCGTCTCTGGGGATCGCAAAAACGGGCATGGTGCACATGGATGGGAGAGGAAGAGGAGGAGAGGATGATTTCATACTACAGAAACCAAGGTAAATCGACTCGCATCTCGAGAGCTGGGGCGTCCGCTATTTTTGGGATCCGGTGGGTTGAGTTCAGAGTATATGCACCACAGTAATACTGGCGATAATAGCCATATGCTCCAACAGCGAGCTTCTCAGCGGCATGTTCCTTCCTTACACCGGTAGGGGATTTGCATGACGGTTTTGCGGCCAGGGATTCCCACCAATTAACAGTGTGGTCTGCCAGGATCCAACGTCTTTATCTTCCCACCGGATTGAATGGACGTTGCCACCTCATTGCTATTGGGAGTGTACCTATGTAACATGTACTCGCCTGCGGTGTCTATATATACTCCCTGCGGGGAAACAGAAGCGAGACGTAAGTACGTGGCCCCGCTTCGTTCCGCCCATGCTTATTTCAACCTCGCAGATTAAAGCAGCGTCCTAAGCGAAGAACGCCACGATTTTGTATTAATATCCTGCGGTGCGTGATTGGTCAGTCATGCTTCTGGTTCTGCTAACGCTACAAAAGCCACAGCGCGAATCTATCGCCCCTGCCATCATGTTGTCGGGCCCGCTTGGTCCAGCACCGGCTGCCGTGGCTGACTCGTGGGAACCCCCCTCCCCTTTACTACACTGTTGGGAGGAACATTGCAGAGGTTGTAAACGGGATAAGATAAATCCGGGGCCCGGACTAATAATAGTTTTTTTGTTGCAGTCCGTATCTACTCGACACTTCCCCCCCGTATACGCGTATTACGTTACGTACCGGTTACGTTGCATACCCGACGTTGGATCAATTTTTTCTATTCGCAGCGTCTTACGTTCGCCTATGCGAGCTGCACGTAAGTTAACGATGATACTGGTAGAGCGATGAATTCACCAGTTACGTTATTTTATTTTTTGCTTCGTGCATGGTGGGCGTGGTGGACACGTTGAGGTGTATTATTAGGCCCCCCCCATGGGCCGGTCATACTTAGTCCGTGCCCATGCAGGATTTGGAGTAACTGGGACACGATGTGTTCTCAGCGCGAAACAAGGCAAGGAGGGGTTGCACTAATCGTGCTCGGCACTGACATCGGGAGGAACACATGGCGGACGGAGAATTTCTTGGGATGCGATGTCGTAATATTCAAAGATCCGCAGTCCGCGGGGTTAAACTCAAATTTGCTGGTGGGACTATTGGCACCAGGGGGGGGGGGTTTGTAGTTGTGATATGGACAGTTTGCTCGAAAATATGATGCAAGAATCGGGGCTGATACTCTTCCAAAGCTCAGCCAGCCGGATTCGGGAGCCCACACTTTCAGCCGATCCCTCCGTCACGTAGTTTTTGATTGGTCAGATAGCGGTCGACAATTCTCTGCGGTGTGTATTGACATCCCCTGGTTTGGACCTATCAATGAAGGATGTATGGGTCCTCCTTATCTCTTAAACCAACCCTCCTCCAAAGAGTATAGCGAGCGTCAAGTCTGGGCAGAAGATCAGAACCTCCCCAATTCACCCATTCCCCGCCCCACATTCTCTCGTAGATAAACTGCCACCTCACCTCACCCCGCCGCGCCACGTCCTCCGAAACGTTGACCGAAACAAGATAGACGAGAGTCGTGTCTTAAATCGGCTTGGCAGATTCTAGCGCTTATCGCTTATCTTGCGAGATGAACTCGAGTATCGGACGTTACACGGGGAGGGGAGGGGGGAGAGGGGGGTTCCTACAGCGAGCAACGTTGCAACCCCGCACTGGGTAGAAACCGATAGTTCTAAAACGTCCCTATGCGTCATACCGCGATGTGTTGTTTCACCCGTTGGATTCGATAGGGACGACTTTGGTGGTAAGTAGCTTCTCTGTAGTGGCGTACCGGGGATGATGGATTGGATGTTTTCTGTTGGGAGGTTCTCGCCGGTAGCACCTGCAGCTGGGGGGATTTTCCGTGTTTGTTCTTGGGGGATGAGAGCTTGGTAGTTCAGTGAGTGGGGAGACATCTTGTCCCCTTGCCACTGGTTATGGCTTGACATTGGGTCTCCGTTCCTCGCTCGCCACCCGTGACCCATCTACTAGAGCGATATGCGTGTCGTAGCACTATCTCGTAATCGATAGCGGCAACAGCACGGCACCCCTTATCACCCCGCTTGGGTTCCTCGGCACTTGGTGCGCGTTGGTGGTGGTGGTGGCGAAAGCCGTATGCATGAGGTCTTTGGCGAGATGCAGGATCGTGATCATCGCTTCACTGTTCTTTGCCACGCACAACGGTATATTTGGATGTTTGGTTGATTGCGCGGTTAATGCTTCCGGAGCATCAGTGATGCTGCTTCGGAATTAGTCTCGGACGTGATGATGCTATATATTCCAAGAATACTTCAAGGATTTCCCGGGGGGCGACTTAAATACAGTCTTCTTGGCCCTCAAGAGGGCACGTAGGGCACCCAATCTCATCTGTGCAGTAGCGTGCTGAGGTGTCCTCAGATTACCGAAGCTGCTCCTCAGCGTTGTTTCTGAACAGTCAATAGAAACCGTGGGCCCCGCCCTTTCTTCCAAAATTCTCGCCTACGAGTTCCGGTAAGATCTGCAGCAGATCCACGGTAGCAGCATCTTAACCGAGAATTTTGAAAAAAAAGGGGCGGGGCCCACGGTCTCTAATACTCAGATCAACTTCGATCCTCCTGCTTCCCGCCTCAAATATGTACATGCATAGCACGAGACTGAGTAGGGTGGTGCATATGTGTAAGTGTTGGACAAAAGCAACGGAGGGTCGGTAGGCGTGCTCGGCTGCCCTGTTCTCCACCCGCTCCGCAAGCCAAGTATGGCTGGTGATCTGTTACTGTTTTGTAGCAGCATTTATTATTTATTGCGAGCTCTGAAGAAACCCATCTATACAGCTGCCAATCTGGACAACGAAAAAACAGCTATTTTTGTATGCATTCAGGGAAGTTTACAAGTCACAATCTTGAAACGCGTGATGGTGAATGTCTTAGATGGCCCGCTCGATAAGCGAGAACGACGTAGTCTGTCGGCGGAGCCCGACCGGCACAAGGTGGAGAGCTGTATATAGACAACAAGATAAATGCGGTCCCGACGGACATGTTAGTTACGATTGGTTGTCCGGTCTGGTAGAAGCAGTGAACCTGGGGGTTTCTTGTTCCGAGCTTCACTTCCAAGATTGGAGATATCTTGCGAGTTGGGGTACTTAATTTTGTCCAGGTGTGCATGTTGGAGTCATCCTTTGCAACTTGTGGGCGTGCAGCTTCCCGGCGGAATCCTGTGGATGAATCATGAGACATAGCTGAAGGCAATGGAGCAACAAAGAACTCGCGTAGGAATTCGTCAGCCCTGGTGGTGCCTTCGCTTGGAGCAGTTACCACCACAGTTATCAAAAGCAATCCACCGGCGACTCGCTGCAGCTGCAGTTACTGGGAGGGATTCGAGTATCTAGATCCTGGTGCTCGCAAGCCCTGAGACAAGCAGCGGGACGAGGCGAGTTGAGATTCGCTTCAGCAGTGACAACACCACGGGAAGAAATGCGGGCAGTGCATATCCATCCCCATTTGCTTTTGGGTACATTGATTCTTGTACGGTTGAGGCATGTACATCCGCATCGGAATGTCCGAACGGCAGGGCGACCTCGTATGGATGATATGGGCTGCGGTCGCCGTCGAGTCACTGATAAAAAAGCAATCACATATAGGGCAGTGAGGCAGCGAGTTATCGCAACCAAGATAAGAGTTGCTCATACGCTGACCCACACATCGCGCCTTTCCATCCTGGCATCTGCACTATCACATGACTTCGCACGCCCTCATCCATACAGCACCTTTGTCCAATCCCACTTCTCCCAGCCCCTCCTAAACTCCTCCTCCCTGCGGTCCCTCCCCCCTCTCCACCGTCCTTGTTTCTTGATAACGTTCGGCTCACATTCTAACATGCCCCCCAGCAGCTCTCTTGCAAACAGATCCCCCTTCGGCCATCGGTTCTCGTCCTCCACAATGTGGCCCATCCCACCATCGATTGTGAACCACACGTGAAAATACGGCATTTCCTTCACCAGCGAGCGACGGAACGCATTTTTGCCGTGCGGGGATTTGAGCGTGTCGATGAGCGGCTTGTGTTGAGACCAGGTCTCGTCTGCGGAGAGGATCGCCTCTTTGAAGTATGCTGGTGCTACCTCGCCAAGATCTTGCGGCAGTGGAACCGCGTGGATGGCCGCATGTTTACGCCGCTGAGGTGAGGCCGCGTTTTCGTAGAAGATTACGTCGAGGTTTTGGGAGGCGTACATGCGGGTTAGGGATTTCATGAAATTCTGTAATTGGCAGGGGCTTAGTGAGGAATGTGGAGGGGGCGGAGGGGAAGGGTGCGTACCCTAACTTCCTCCCATTCGTCATCGTCGCACTCTAGCATATTTGTGCGGTGTTGGATAGGCACAATAATAGCGCCGCCGGAGCCTATTTCTGGTTCGGTAGGGAGTGTTAGGAAGACTCGAGTGCCGAGGGATACCACGGGAGCTAATGGCGGCTTGTTGTCTTGTTGGCAAAGCGGGCATGTATCGAGGACTCTCTGCACTTTCTTGAACTCGTTGATGGCCATGTTTCTGATGTCAATTTCGTTCTTTTGTACTCGCTTTGCCAGCTTTGCCGCGTTTTCGTCTAGGTAGTCGAGGTTATCCTGCGAGAGTCAGTGATAAATTATGAAGACGCGGAGGTGGGTGTGCTAACGTCAAACTTTGCATCTCTCGAGATTCGTTCGGCCATCTGCCGCCCTGCTCCCTGTCCTCTCGTGATCTTTTCCTCTCGCAACATATCGTCAATAGTCATGCTTTCATTCTCAACCAACCTCCCCTTTTTTCCCTGTAGTACTTCTCTTCCCACGCGTCCCTCAAGCCCTGCGAGTTGGCGGTTATCCATAGCCGATAGCACCACCACGTTGTCATTCTGCGCTCCCCGCCGTGATGCCTCCATCGCGGCGTTATACTCCTCCTCCATCTTAGCGGCTTTGGGATCCCCGCGAAGTTGTGCCTTCATCAATGCCGCCTGCATGCGGTTCAATCCAGTCTGATCTAGCACCTTTGTCTCTGCCACTGGCTGCATTGGAGGAGGCGCCTCTCTCGCCCGGGCCTCCTCCCTCCTACTCTCTACCTCCTTCTGCTTCCGCATCCGCTCTGCATACAATTCCCCCGTGGGTCTCTCCTTCGCGTCCTTACGATCAACACCATAAACCTCTCTTCTCTCTAGCTCTATCTCCTCTTCCCGGGCATCATCAAGCAACCTTAAATCACCGTACCGTTCCAGCGCCAACTCATCCACCGTAACCCCCTTTTCATTCGCCGCTTCATACAACCGTTTCAGCCGCGTCATTCTCCAGGAAGATCCGCTATCACCAAATGTGTACTGCACTCCGGTTGCGTTGGTATCATCCGCATAATCATCGAGCGATTTTCCGGCGACAAGTTGCGCGTTGAGCTCGTTTTTGTGGATGATGGGGCGGTAGTCGGGTTTTGCGGTGAGCTTGGGCGAGGCTTTGCGTACGCCCTTTTGCGTGTAGTCTATAAAATCGGCTGAGGGTGCCATCATCCATTCATCGCGTTTGGGGTTGGAAGGAGGCGGTTCGTTCGCGTCCTCGCGCGACTTATCGCGGCTTTTCTCCTCCGAGTCGCGCCGTGAGTCATCTTTCTTCCGCCCGTCGTCATCTCGACGTGACTTTCGTCGCCTTCGGTCTTCGTCGGCATCGTCGTCTCGTCGCGAGCGTTTCTTGTGGTGATGGCGATCGCGGGATCGTGAACGGGAACGGTGGTGGGAGGAGCGGTGGTGGTGGCGGTGGTGATGGCGGTGGGATCTGTCTTTTTCTTTGTCTTTGTCTCTTGAGCGGTCGCGACGGCGGTGTTGGTCGGTGGATCGCTGGTGTTCTTGTTCTTCGGATGCCATGCTGTTGAGTTCGAAGTCCGGGGATGACGTCGAAAGAGTTGAGGTTGGTGTCGCGTCTTGGCGGTAGATGTTTCTCATCAAGAGTCACTCATGTTCATGCAAGCCAACTTCTCGGCCGCCAGCTTCTGCCGCATGCAGGAGTAATCTTCATCAGTACATCGTCTGTCTTCAATTCATCTCTTCATCTGCTGCCGTCAATCTACACCACCGACCCTTCCCTTCACCTATATCACCTCACATGCCTATCTTACATACAAGCCTTAAGGTCATATAAATACAAGAGTGGCGTTTTTGACCCGAAAGAAAAGACTCAGATCTATGAAACCCCCACACGCAGCCCACCACGCATCATTGAGGAAAGGAAAATTATGTACAACCCGTAAACAAAAGGGGGATAAAGATTTTTATGTAACCAACGCCCAAATGACTATAGCTATCAAAACAGCAACACGGACAACACGAACGAGAGACTAGATAAAGTCCCTAGCGCTCTTTTGCAGCTCAATCAAACGCCACCCACTCGTCTCAGGGTTCGCAACCTCATCCGCAAGTCGGGTGATACCAATAGCATAAGTGACCTGCTGGACTCGGTCCTCGACACCAGCCTTCAACTCCTTTGTCTTCAGGTCCCGGTAAACATGCACTTCGTTCGTCCTACAGGTAATGATGAACACAGGAACATCGCCGGGGTCCAAGATTCTTGCGGAGAGAATATCGACATTTCTGATATCAAGGATCTTTCCATCTAGCATAAGGCCATTGGCAGAATATTGTTTGTTCAACGCATGGTAGACATTGAATTGAGCCGCAGAAAGCCACGCTTTCAAAGTTTCGGTGTCTCCTTTTACGTATGCATCGAGCACCTCAGGGAGGATGTATTCGCGGAGCTCGCGGAGGAATGGCTCGAGCTGGAAGTTGGGGTCAATCTCGCGCATCTTGCGGATTACCATTGCGGTTTCGTTCTCGGCAAAGAAACCAGCGAAGCGGTCTGCGACGCTGCGGCCGAACTCGACCACAGGGTTCTCGGATTCTTCCAGGTTCTTGCGCACAGAGAAGATGCTTTGCATGAATTTGCTGGAATCGCGGAACTCGCGCCAGCTTTCCTTCCACTTGGCGTCTTTGTGCAGTGTTACGTTTGTACCGGCACTGGATTGTATTTAGTGATGCCAATGGGGCAGGAAGCGGGCCACTCACTCGGGGTCTTCTTCAAGTTTCTCAATATGCTTGTGCTGGTTCTTGCTTTCCCGTAGCTCTCTCTGCTTCTTACGTTCCTCGCGCTCCAAGAAACCACCATAGCGGCTGCTGGAACCGTCATCAATAACCTCCTTGATGTTACCCGTAACGTCTTTGTACACCTTCGTCTCTCGAACCGGCTTAGTGACCTGCGCCACTCCCTCTCCGGTCTTCTTCACAACCGTCCGACCAGCTTTAACAACAGGGGTATTCCAGGTCCACGTAACACCCTGCCCAACTGCGGATGCAGTCTTCCCCAGAGTCTCCGCCGTCTTCCCACCAACCTTTCCAGCAACCTCAGCCGTCTTAGTGTATCCTTCACGCGCCTTCCGTACAGCCGGAGATTCGGTAAATTGATTTGCTGAGTCGGCGAGCTGCTTGGTTGACTCTTGCCATTCCTGTGATTTCTTGAACTCGGTTTGGAGCGTCTCCATGAAGACTGCGAGGGGTGACTTATCGCCATGTGGAGGTGGTGGGGGTGGCTCCTCTTTCTTCTTCTCCTCCTTCTTTTCTTTGCCATCCTCCTCCTCCTCTTCGGTTTTCTTCTCTTTTTTGCCCTCTTCTGTCTCCTCAGCCTTCTTCTGTTCCTCGGCCTTGCTGTCCGGCTTGCTCTCCTTGTTGTACCATCGACCAAGTGTTGAGAACTCGCTCCGTAGTACTGTGGGAGGGAATGGCGCTAAACCCCTGTTCCCCACATTCGCCCGGCTTGAACCCAGCAACGAGTACAACCTAATCCTCTCCACACTCTGTATCCGTTGATTACCGCCAATTCGTAGAGCCGCCGAAGTCGTTGCCACCGGGCCACGCAGCCCGGCAATGACGCCCCGTCGTGCGGCCTGCATAATTGTGTATGTATGTGATTGATTGATTGGTGAAGAAATGACCGCTGGCGAAAGGAGGGGATGTCGCTATGTCGGTAGTGTCGATGATCGCTGAACGAGAGGCGGTTGGTTTTGTGAAGCGGCACCACGGCTGTCGGTTGTGTTACATACGACTTTTTTCCCACCAAGATCCCGGTGGTCCGTGCGTTCTCGTCAGTATTCTTAGTTACCCGGCTGAACGACAGCTCTTTGACCCAACCCTTGCCCCGCAATTCACAACGACGAACAGTAATATGTCTGACAGCTTCCACATAAACCAACGACTCTCGTATGACGGAGCTCTCTGCACAGTTCGCTATATTGGGCACGTAGGCACAACAAAGGGGGAATGGCTAGGTGTGGAATGGGATGCTGCTGTGCGGGGGAAACATTCTGGCGAGCATGAAGGCACGCAGTATTTTGAATGTACGTATATACAGCTCTAAAGGTCTCTTGGAATTTCTGGGAGTAAATACCTGTGAAGGTCCGTGGGAAGGTTTCGTGCATTCTTGAAATCGAATATTAACCTCAACACTAGGCCTCATTCCGAATGCGGGTTCCTTCATACGACCTACGAGGAAACCAGATCCCTCATTATCGTTCATAGAGGGTCTGAGGAAGAAATATACCACAGATGAGGACCCGCCAGGACACCATCAATCCATATCCCTCACTGCCAACAAAGTCTTCGAAGAGGTGGGCTTCGACAAGATTGTAAAGAAGCTCTCACAACTTCAGGAGCTCAAGATAATACTCCTGGACGGGCTTGGGATTGACCGTGTCGACGACATTGCAGCTATCCGTGCAACATGCCCTAGTTAGTGTTATCCACCGGGATTCGTGCGAGGTTTTTAATAGCTGCTGATGGAAAAAGATATCGAGGAGCTCGATTTATCACGGAATCGATTCGAAAAGCTCGAGGATATAGCCCTTGTTTGCTCTGCGCTTCCTAAACTCAAATCCTTGCGAATAAGCGGCAATCGCTTCAACACACTCTCTGTCTCTTCGTCCCAGGGCTTCAACAATATCACCTCCCTCGAGATCGGCAATGTCCTTATGAACTGGACTGATCTCACCGCACTCCTTGCGCTCTTCCCTGCCGTCACAACATTGATCGCCCCCCACAACAACATCGCACATATCCCATCTCCGCCCCCTTTCGCCGCGTCATTGACAGCACTAGACCTGAGCTACAACAACCTCGCCACCTTTGCATCTGTCTCCTCGCTATCCTATCTCCCGAATCTAAAAACCCTCATTTTAGCGCACAACACAATCTCCACCCTCTCTACCTCACCAAACACAGTTTTCCCAGTCTTAAACAGACTAGACCTTGGTTACAATGTGCTTCCCTCTTTTTCGACGCTTGACGCCCTACCTACCGCAGCCCCTAACCTCACCAGCCTCCGCATCTCCCACAATCCACTGTACACCGGTGCGACACTGGACGATGCGCACATGCTCACGATCGGGCGTCTTCCTGCTGGTGTAACAATCCTCAACCACTCGACCATCACAGCCAAGGAGCGAGAAAACGCTGAGATCTGGTATCTCTCCCAAATAGCGCGGGAGGTCGCCGCCTCCCCCGACAAGCGCGAGCAGATCCTGGCGAACCACCGCCGCTGGGATGAGCTGTGTAAGCTCCATGGAGAACCTGCGGTGGCCATGGAAAAGGGTGAGAGCGAGAAAACTTTGGCTGCAAAGCTGGTGGAGATGGAGTTTTTCTGTGGAGAGAAGGTGGAGAAAAGGAAGGTACCAAAGGGGACACCGGTTAGTACTCTGAGGGGCATGGTCGGCAGGTGGTTTGGAATGAGTCCGTTGCGGGTGAGACTTGTGTGTACGCAGGCGGGGGAGGAAGTGGTGTTGAGTGAAGTTGATGATACCAGGGAGCTGGGAATGCATGTAGAAGAGGGTAAAGGGAGGGTGGTGGTTAGAGTGGAGTCGATGTGATAGTTGCATAAGTGTCGAGACCTGCGGGGGTAACGTCAAGATGTTTCTTGTCGAGTGATGAGAAATGAATATCTTGACAACTCAACCCTACAAATTAAGAATTGAAGTTTGAGGTATTGTTACACCCTCTCGCTCAAGGGTACCGGTATGTCAACAATAATTTGATCTCATCCGACGTGCCATGTGTATTGATTGGCCAATTCGGGTGACGGTATGAACATGAACTTCCTCAACCCTCCTCCCTCGCATTCCCGCAATCACACCACCATCTCCTATCCATCCAGAAACAATCTTTTGCCAGAGTATCCTACAACCTCGAGAGAGTATCATCTTATCTCTCTCAAATCTGCTCTTATTTCCTTATCACACCTTAATTCTCAAAAACAAAACAAATGGTCCACTGCAGCTGTCTTCGCTACCGTGCTCATGTCTTTTCCACAATACTAACGCAACCTCCAATCGCACCCCGCTGTCTCCTCCTCGGCCCTAGCGGCTCCGGAAAAACAACCTTCCTCTTCCGCCTCAAACATGGCGAATACTTTTCCGTAAAACCAACGGATGGCGTCAACAGTACCCCCCACCCCTTTCTCCTCCTCCTCTGAATCTAACGACCATGCAGTTGAGGAGCTCCCCGTCACCCGTAAAACCTCCCTGGTACTCTCCGACATTGGCGGTTCAGACCGCCGTGAAGTACGTCTCCACTTCCTACACTCCGTTCCGATCCTGGATCTCAGCATCCTCTTCTTCATTGACGCTTCCGCGCCACTCGCAACGCTCCCATCCGTTCTCGAGGACCTAGTCTACCATGTTACATATGCGCGGAACCGCGCCGGGGGGACGCGGTACGTCGGTGTTGTGCTGAACAAGCAGGATCTGCTTTCCCCAGCGGGAGATAGGGAGAAGGAGTACCAGAGTGCATCGTTGAATGATCGGGCTACGGTGGTGGAGAGGATCAAGGAGGAGGTGCACAAGGTGATGGCGCAGGTTATGAAGGCGCCGTTGTTGGACGCGCGAGAGGATACGATGAGGTGGGAAGTGCTCGATGGGAAGAAGGATGGGATCAGTGCTAAGACGGGGGTCGGCGTCAAGGACGTTTTTGATACGGTTGCTAGAGCGGTGTTTGGGGTTGAGAAAACGGGGCTGTTGGGGGTTGTTACGGGAGGTTTATTAGAGACGATCACTGGGGGGCCGCCGTCGGGGTTGGGATAGTTTTATCTGGGTGGGTGGGTGGGTTTAGGAAGGCATGGATGTAGGAGTATTGGCGTTTCTAGAGTTTGGTATCAATGCATCGCAGGTAAGTGAGAGGGTGGTGAGAGTAGACTACTGAAAGCCTAGTTCCATTGTTCTGGACTACTTAAGTAGTGCAAGAGTAAAAGAGAGCAGGTTTGGGAGATACTCGAACGCCCTAAACAATGTTCTTGGAAATTTTCGCTGCTCCTTAAGCCAGGTAAATGACCGGCTGATGTGGTAAATTCTCTAACTCGATAATCTGCGGGTTTGGCCCTCCGATACCTGAGCTGGCTCGAGTCGTGTCAAACTCGAGCAATGCGAGTGATGGACTATGTGTATAAATCACTCCCTTCACGAAAACTCACTTGGAAAACTGAATTGTATGTAAAATACAAAAACTGGAAATAAAAACCCGAACCCGCTTCATGCATTGCTTCCATCTAATTTACCGAGTCAACACCTCTGAATATTATACACTCCCCTCCCCCCTCCCTAACTGCTGCTCCTGCGCCATTTTCCACTGGTGTGCGGCCTGCAGCAGCTTCAGCACACCTGCATTCGCCTGCTCATCAGCAGGGAAGAGGTAATCCATATACTCCTCATAACTATCATCATCCAGCTTTCTCCTCTTCTTAACTCTCCTCGGCATCTGTGCCTCAACCTTCTGCAGATCCTCTGGCGCTCCATGCGTAGTTTCGAAGCTCTTCCAGGCGTTCAACAGCACCACCCGCTCTTCCTTAAGGTCTTTCGCCTTGAGCGAGGCGTAGGCGCGCGTAAACACTGCTCGAGCACGTGATTTCGCTGCCTCCGATACCTCCGCTTCGCCATCTTCCTCGTCGCCGTCGCCGGAGTCGTCGGCGTTGATTTCGAAGTGTGCGTATGAGATCCAGACCTTGACGTGATCCGTTTTCTCGAGAAGGCGCTCAAAGAGGTTTCTTGTGCGCGAGAACTCGCCAGATTCTTCTTCGAAATCGATATATGCCTTCCACACGAGCTCCGGCATGTCAAGAGTTTCTTGTGCGACGGCAAGCTCGAAGATGGCGCGGGCACGCTCGTCGTCTTCGAGGGCGATTTCGAGCTCGGCGAAGCGGATCCAGGTTGCGGCGTTGGAGGGGTTGAATTCGATGTGTTTTTCGTACAGCGTTCGGCAGCGTGAGAATTCGTGGAGTTTTGTTTCCAGCTCAATGTACCCCTTGAAGAGTCTGTCTTTTGGACATATTCCGATTGCCTGGCCGAGTGTTTTCCGTGCACCCGTCAGGTTCATCTGCCGGATTTCGAAATGTGCTTTGAAGAGCCAGATTTTGGCGAAGGTGAATTGCTTGTGTGGGATTAGTTTGAGACATTCGGAGTAGACCTGTCGTGTCCGCTCTATGTCTTTCCCCACCATCTCCTCCCACAAAGCGTAGAAGATCCAGAGGTAGATGTAGCGGCGCCAATGGCGTTTTTCGCGGGTGGGGGGGATGTTGGCAATGGCGCGTTCGTAGACATCACGGACTCGGTCGGGGTCGCCGAGGGTTTCTTCGAGACGTGCGTAATCGAACCAGACGTCGTAGTTCTTGGGTGCCTCTTTGACCTGCTCTTCGTATTGGACCCGGCGTTTGGAGAGGATGACATCCTCGACCCCTTCGCGCTCACCGAACTGTTTTTCGAAGGTGGTGTAATTTTTGTGGAGGAGGTGGGATTTGGAGCGCGGGAGGCGGTCGAGAGCATATTTGAAGATGACGCGGGCGCGCTCATACTCTTTGAGTTTGGCTTCGTATCTGGAGTCTGTCAGTTGCTGGTACTGCGTGAGCGGAGAGGATATACCTGGCATAGGCAATAAATAGCTTCTCGTCCATAAATTCATCGCCCAGGGTTTCTATTGCCGTCGTGAAAACTTCCCGAACATTATCCTCTGTCCCAAACTCTTCTTCAAACCTCGCCCACTTGATCCAATTCCTTGGTTCTGGGTGCACCTGTGTAAACCGTTGAAATATCGACCTCGCCCTGTCAAACTCGGCATAGCGCTTCTCAAGCTTGATATACGCGCTCCACGCGGCCTCTTCCGGCTCCCAGCTCATCCACCGCTCAAACACCTGTCTGGTACCGGGAATATTTCCCAGCGTCTCCTCCATGTACACATACTTATACCACAACTTATCCACCCTCGGTAAGATCGTAACTGCGCGATCGAGTAGATTCCGTGCATGGTTGATATTCCTAGTCTTCATCTCCGCCTCGATGTATCTGAGCCACAGCACAACGCTCCTCGCGTCTACATCAAGCGCACGCTCAAAGATTGAGCGCGCACGCGCATACTCTTTTTGTTCCAACTCCCACTGCGCGTACCGCATCCAGTTGTTCATGTTTATCCGGTTGCGACGGACATAGTCTTCGAATTCTTTCCGCTTGCGCCCCTGGAATTCGTGGAGTTCTTCGAGGTCGGCGAAGCGCTGAGTTGGCGCTTGGAGCCCGGGCTCTTGTCGCTCGAAGGCTTCGCGGAGGATTTGCTCTGCGCTGGGGGGGGATTAGTATGCTGCTGTGTTGGGGGAGGATGGGACGTGCCTGATTTGCTGCGCAGAGGCAGACTTGTTTTTGACCCGAGGGGGCCCGCGTGAAGTCTCCATGGCTGTGATGAGTTGAGGTAGCTCGTTAGGATTTATGGGCTGCGCTGTAAGTTGGGTGGTAACAGTGAAGTTAAATGGGATTCGTACTGGTTGCTAGCGCCCATACTATGGTAATGAAGGTATTGCCAAGAAAGAATTGCCACGAATTATTTCGACATCAACAATGGATGATAGTTCTAGTGCTTTATTTAGTATTGGTTCAATTATATTTGATAATATACAAGAATTAAAATTAAAATATATATGTTGAGAAATTCTCCAGAGCTCAAGTCTCAGCGCGGCCCGACAAGATTTACCCGGCATTGCTTCAAAGCTTTAAAAGTAAAATCATCAATAGAGTGTGAGTGGCCGAATACTTCAAACTCCGACAATTACATTGTAACCGATGAAGATGCATATCACCGTTCACAGCTGTCCTGTCGATTCGTCAAAGCAAACCAAATCTCATGATGCGCTACTTACTCGTTCTAACCTTGAGTTGCAGCGCCCAAACCACAAGTAACGATCAAAATACTCATCTTAAGTAACAGCTATTTCCATGCTGGCCGCAAGCTTGCGACTCCCTCCCTTTGAAGAGCTTCGCGATCTATTGGTGGTAGGGCCAATCCATTGGGAATACCCGGTTTACTGGCCAAACAATCGTCACATACAGGTTTGCTCGCGGTATCGAGTGACGGGCCATGAATATTACTTATTAGTCACAGAAACCCTTCTACTACTCTCAACTCTCACTAGTGGAGCTTGAGGTCGTATCATTCGGGTGCCTCTCTTTACAGCGGAACTCGCCCCTTTCACTCGCAGAATCAACTAAACATCACTATTTTGTATGATACAGCCTCCTCTTCCCCTCTCACATCATTGTATCTCACTCCCACCTTACAATCCTTTCCCACCTTTCCTCCTATCCGCCTCCTTATTCTTAAACGGAAACCCACTCGTCCTCTTATCCGCGCCCGTCTTGCGGGATATATGACCATCGCTGGCACCAAACAACAGCACCCATCCGCCAATAGCCGCAAACAGACTATGCACCGCAACAGCAATCGAATACGTCAGCGCATGTCCAGCCGCATACTGCGTGTAGCAGTAGAACGCAACCGCGCAGTGGTACGTCAGCGTGATCGACAAGCTGGGCACGGCGTAGGGAGCGGTGGGGTCGGTGAGATCTGTGCCTGCGGGTGCGGCAGCGGGCTCGGAGAGGGTGGACTGAGAGGTGTTAGTTATAGAGATGAGAGGGAGGGAGGTGGGGGCGAACGGTAAGGGGCACGCAGCCAGTCAGGAGGAGGTTGAGGATTGCGAATGCGATTAGGGTGAATCCGAGGGAGCGGGAGAGGTATTCTTCAAGGTCTGGAAGATGTTAGAAGTGTGCGCTGATGGGAGAGGGGGACAGACGGGTTGACTCCCGGACTTCGGGGGAGAGGAGAGTGATGATCACGGTCGGGGAGACGATGAGGGGGATCGCCTCAACGAGCATCCAGGCGGCGGATACTGGATCTGTCAGCGGCTGGTTTCGGAGGGGGGGAGGGAGAAAGTACGGTAGTTGAAGTAGTAGTAAACGTCCATTGTTGTTTGGTTGTTGAGGTATTGTTGTTGTTGAACAAAGAGCGAAGATGTGGTTGAGGAGGTACTGAGGGAAGATACTTGGGTACTTTTCAAAAAGACAGAGAGTGGGTGGGGGGTGGCTTTTAAGTGGGCTGTTGTGCAATTGCTTGAGCGGGCAACTGTGAAACCGATGACGTCGGAGCCTGCTACTGCCCCTAGTAGGGCCCGATTTTCCGGTCTCTTGGCACTGTTTTCCGAGAACGCGGCTTATCACGTGCTTTCCATCCTATAATGGCTTTTCTTCTTCCTTCCGTGCTTCTGCTTCCTCATCATTGTTAGTCTGTAGACTACATCATTGTGCACCGTGATATTCCTACTCTTACCAGTTTTGCCCTGAAGAAGACTTTTGCAATAAAAGGCACCTCTTGCTTTGCCGCCCACCCCACTTCCTACCCGTCCTCGCCCCTCTTATACTCTTCGCCTCATCAACTACTCCGCATCGGCTTCTCGTCTTCAAACCAGTCCGTGACACCTGACTGTACCCAGGTCCCTACGGAGTAAGGCGGGAATCGGATTCGAGGCCAGAAATGTCGCTTATCTATCACTTGGGCTCCTCACCGTCCATCATTAAAGGGCCATTGTAAGTGAATCAACGTCCCTCTTCATTCTTACTGCCTTTCCCCATCGCATACTTATCTAAGTACATAAGTATGTTCTATTATGGTTCATATTATACACCCGTCGATTCTATCCCCTGATCGTATACCTTCATCATACACGTTCATACATCTTGGCCGTGTACTAAGTCTATGATTATTTTTGCACTTGAACTAACAGCCGACTGATCATTCATGAATACGGGTCAGTTTCTTTTGAGTGCATGGATGATGGCAATCATAACAAACGGGTTTACCACGATGCTGGGACTACTCCTCAGTCGACTACTCCCACGGGATGCAAGCAAATACTCTACAGGGCCGTATATACATACGGTCCATGAGTGTTCGGGGTGCTTTGGAAGCTTCTTGCGCAAACGAGACTTTGCTAGAGGTCTTGGGAAAGTGAACACTCGCACGGACTATTACCCCCCAGGAACATGTGCCATGCATCAACGACTGGTTTTTGGGACCTTGATGAGGCACCGAGACAAGGCCTCCACACGATACACGCTCCCAAGGGGATATTCCCTTGGGGACATGAAACCCTTGCGGCAACACTCGCCGCAGGGGTTCTCCGTAATTTTAATCACTGGAGAACAAAGGATCTATAGTAGCTATGTAAGTTTTGAAGTGGCTCTGAAAACCGGATCCCCGAGTGTTGCAGTTCCAACCGCCATCGTGATCGTGCAAGCTAATACCATACCATGACGCTCAAGTAAGCTGCGATAGAAAAAAGAGGTCCAGAAAATAGTTACCAGGGCCCGCTTTTTGAAGCCAAATCCCTGAAAACGGGTTCATTTTTGTTGGAACATCGTTTGGTAGAGTAACTTTAGTGCAAGTTGATTAGATGCATCTGATAAGAAATACCAATTGACACGTGACAAGACAGCGAAGAGACCGTCAACCCATTCTCTGATCCCTCGCACCTTCACTCCACGCGTTCCACAATGACCACATCGACGCTCTCTGCCGCCGCTGCCGCTCTCGACTCCCTCCTCTCCGGCAGCACGCAAGCATCCATTTCTTCGAAGCCACGCCGCAAGAAGACCACCAAACGTCCCACTACCTCGGTAGACGTGAGCGACCTCGACCCAGCAGCGCAAGCTCAGCACGAAGCAGAAGAGAAGCGAAAGATCGAAGCATCTGTTAAGGCGCTAAAGCGGGCAAAAGTTCGGAAAGAGGAATTGGAGGTGCGGGAGAGGGTATGTGGGTTTCTACTACTCCATGTGAGTGTAGGCTGATGGGAGACATAGATTTTGGCAATGAGGGAGGCAAAGTCTGGAAAGAAGGGGACGAAGAGGAAAGCTGTTGTCGCGGACTTTGGCGATGATAGTGATTAGGCGGGGATTGTAAAGATGGCGATATACCGGAACCCCAGGCTGAAGCTTTTTGTCAACTAGGGGTGAGATGGCATGCGGTTTTGGGGTCAGGCAAGGTGTACGATATGGGGCTATAATTGGTGCTATGATGAGGGATGGAAGTCAATGAAACTGATAGAGCGCGGACGTACGCGCGAAAGTCGACTCGGAGTCGCAGATAGGCAAGTCATCTTGTAGTACGAACCATGTAAGCATCGCCAGCATTACAATCGGTACTCCTGCAATAAAGGAAGAGTATATCTCCCCAACACACCTCAACCCGTATCCAGAAACCGAGTACAAGCTGGTAAGCCACCGCCTACCACGAGCGAGCGTTGGGGAATTTGACTATAGCTTCCGTGTCCACAAACTCATCGGGCTGGAAAGAGACCCCGGAATTCTCTAGCTATAAGGAAGACATTTTTAATCTGTTACTCTTGCGAGTAAAGATTCCATTAAAGAAGAAAAGGTTGAAGAATTTTTCCGAATAAGTATTATGATCGGCCGGGTAAAGAGTGCCAAGAGTTCGGCCAAAACCATGGAACTAGTCTCCGTGGGAATGGGGAAAATTCCCATTGTCCGTTTCACAGATGGTTGTGAATATGCATGAATCGGAGTGATTTGTTCGGCTAGGTTTTCTCCGTGAATCCCGCAGGCGGCTAAGTAACTACTTCCTTACCAGACATAAGAATGATGGTCAATGCGAGTTTCGAACCTGCACCCATGGCGTTTATAGCACTTTTATGATAGGACAAGCCCTTAAAGAGAGCGGAATTAGGACCTGCATCATGATGCAGAACTGATTACGGATGATTTGGTGAGGGCAAAAAGATGATGACCATGTTTCAATCCTGTGAGTACCGGTGTTTATAGCACCATACTTTATAATGATAAACAATGCAGGTTTCGAACCTACATCTTGTGTTTAAAGCACTTGGCGTTTACAGCACCCGTCTGGCGTTCATAGGACCATACTTTCTGCCAATAAGCTAGACGGTCAGCTTTTACATTCTCGATTATTTTACAAACTATGAAGTCACGACCAAGTTTCTCTCAACGGCTTTCTCAGTCTGGCTGGATGTTTCGGGTCAGCTTGAAAAGGTGCCGGTTCCAAGCTTGTGACTTGTTCTCAATTCGTATGTATGTGTGGTTTAGTCGCTACGAAGCGAGGGGGTGGGTGGGGAGGGGAACATGATAGTGTAGTTGAATAAGTTAAGAATCGTGATAACGTTATATACGATCCTAAACGCCACAGATATATAAGTCGATCACCTGGCCAAACTGGCAGGGTATGGTGCTGTAAACACGTAAGGCTCAAAACCTGTAGGGTTATGCGTTTACTCTTCTTCTGTCCTGCCGCGAAGCCTGCCTCTTAGTGGGTTACCTACGGCCGCTTGGTGCTATGCGTGCGGGTTCGAAACCTGCAGTACTGTAAACATGAGTGAAGGCTTGAACCTGCGGGGACATCACTCTTTTGCCCTGCCGCGGGGCCTGCCTTTTCATGGCGGGCCACGTGTCTAGACCGCGAGTAGTGCTATGGCTGTTCATGGACTAACTCGCAGTTATAAGTATGATGATGATGGCTAAAATCACTGAACCTATAAGAATTGACTCGTTTGACAACCTGGAGTCTAAGTACTCAAGCGATGGATTTACGGCCAGGGACAGGGATTGAAAAAAAGTGTTGTGATCTGTGCTGAATATATATATATAACTGGTTACACGGCGTCTATGAGATTTCTTCCGCTAGATACTTTGGTATGAGCCTCGCCGGGAGTGGTGAATAGCGGTTGTTATGACGCCTGTGAGCTATGAGCGCCATGAAGGATCATTCGCTTGAGAGTTAGGAGGCAAATTTATGGTGCGATCCTCAGATATGGATACAACCATCTGGAAATTTGGGTATGCATACTAAAATCTGTAGTTTTCTACCTGGCAGAGATCATCTTCTATCATTCAAAGTTAATTACTAAGATAACGGTACATAGACGTTGTCCTACCGCGTGCAAGATGTGTGATAATTCCGATGTATTCAGCAAGCGGAGAGTTCTAAACATGAGCTTCGTTAACCTTTGGCAACAGCAGTAGTTCATCACGCACAACCCAGCTGATCCCGGGCTCCACTTTCCCCATCTATTCCACCATAAAATGCCACAACCCATCCCCCAGATAATGTGCCGGCTCCACAGCGACGTCCTTATTAATCTTTTTCACGTCCTCAGTATTCATCTTCATCACACCAATCATACACGCATGCACCTTCCCCTCCGCGCCGACTGCCACCACCGCTCCCGCTTTAATCTCCTCCTCCTTCTCTGGAAGTTGCGCACCCGCCGAGGTGAGACCAGGACACATCAGCTGCGCGCCGGCGAGCATGAATCGGATCGCGCCACGGTCCACCTGGACTCGCGGGAAACATTGTGGGTATGCATGCACTAGCTTGAGGTGCGGGATCAGAGGGTCGTCAAAGTGCCGGAAGAAAAGGACTTGGTGGTCGAGCGCATAAAGTGAGAGTCGGTCCGGAAGCTTGATCAACTCCAGCTGTGATTTCTTGGGGAGGATGGTGTCGATGTGCGGTGTGAGGAGCGGGAATTGCTCGAGTAGTCGGGTGCGAAGGGCCCGCTGCGCCGATGATTTGATGTTCGATTTTTGCGAGGTGGCTATTCTGCGGTGTGTCAGTGGAATGTAAAGAAAAGATGGGGGACAGGAGGGAGGTACGGTTTTTTGAACATGATTGTGGTGAGGAGTGGGGATGATGATGTAGTAAAGTGTTTGGAGGGACCCATGCAGCCTTGTGCCGGGTAAATACCGTCATGAACGCACAGGGCCCAACCTTACTCCGACCGCCACTCTTCCACTCATCCAGAGCAACAATGTCGGAATATTGGAAATCGATCCCCAAGTACTGGTGCAAGCACTGCAAAGACTTCGTCACTGACACCCCCCTCGGCCGGAAAAACCATGATGCGACAGCTAAGCACCAATCCGCGCTGAAACGCTTCCTGCGCGATCTCCACCGCGACAACGAGCGCGCGCTGAACGCAACCGAGAATGCAAAGCGTGAGGTTACACGACTGAACGCTCTTGTTTCTGGCTCTAGCTCCTCTACACCTGTCCCCACACCTGCTGTCGGAAAGCCACAGCAGCCAAAAGGAGAGCGATGGGGGGTTGCAAACCGTGAGTTGACGGCGGAGGAGAAGAAGCGGCAAATGAAAGAGCTAGAAGCGCTGGGTGTTGCTATGCCGGAGGCCTTCCGTGGGGATTTGGCGTTGCCGGGGGAGTGGACGACGGTATCGGTTGAGGAGGCGAAGGCGCCGTTAACTGAAAAGGAAATGCTACAAAAGGAGCTTGCGGAGGCAAGTAAGAAGGAAATGGAGGAGACGGAAAGGAAGAGGAAGTGGGATCAGCTTGATGAGGACGAGAAGGAACTCAGAAGCTTCAAGATACAGGAGAGAACTTATCCGGGGGCGCAGAATGAGGAGGTGGATGTCGCTGCATTATTTGCGAAAAAGGGCAAAGGGAAAGGAAAGGTGGTGCCCAAGGTGGAGGAAGTGGCTGAGGAAAAGAAGCCATTTACTTTCAGGGTTAAGAAAGAGGAGAGCGAAGGCGAGGATGGGGATGAAGTAAAGGTGGATATCATGAAGGAGCCCGAGGAGAATCTCCCAGGTATTACCATCAAGACCGAAGACCAGGTCATAGATATCAAAAAGGAAGATGCACCCCCAGCTGGCGAAGGTGTAGTATTCAAGAAGCGCAAAGTCAAGACCATGAGGAAGAAATAAGCAATCCGTGGTTTGGTGTGTATTTTGAACATTTCCTAATTAGGGGGCTATACATTGTGGGCGTTATAGGTGTTTTTTTGCTATTATGACTACTAGGTAGATTAATGATTGAAAGTTACTTGTATATAAAATAGTTGTATGTGCTGTTTGCCACAATATGGAAGGTACTGTACCGAGCGTCAAGGTTCGTACGTGCGGTATCAGTGCCGTTGTACGTGGGGTCTCCCTCCGGATGGAAGGTTATTGAATCCCCCAAGACCCTTGAACGACCATAATGCGCAGCTTGATAGGTTCTATACGAAAGGTTATGGTTCTGTAGAACAGCCGATGCACGCGTATAGCGCTAGCAACCTCCCAGTAACCGCCATCTGGAACGCGTTAAGTTATGCACGGCATGCAAGGGTGTATTATAGAGATGCTTTATTAGGTAGGGCGTTTAATTTCAGACTTGGTGGAAAAACTGTTTTGGGGGAAGCAACTTCATAAACTATCACCCCGATTTGTAACGAATTTGTTGCGATATGGGAAGAACCGTGTGGGCTATGGCACAGAAACAAGAGAAGGAAGAAAACTCGAGATATATACAGGAGATATCAGCCTATTTGCAGTGAGCTTGTATCAGGTCTGTAGCATGTCTCAGATCTTATATATTTAACAGAAATTTTGTACATAAAACTTGTGTACCACCGCCGGCACCACCACCCAATTACACACCAAGAACGTTCGAACGAGATTCCTTACAAGCATTAAAACTACACCTCCTATCGTCGAAAGTCCCCAGGAAGCTATTAGTTCCCGGAACTATCTCCAACAGAAACTGGTGAGCTCGAGCGCGTGATAAACGAGCCAGGTATACCTTCACATTCCACTTTATGTAGGACAACTTCAGATCGCTTTTTCTGAGACAATAGGAATATTTCGTTCCTTCCCTTAGACAAGATCCCCGGGGCCGAAGGTATCTAACATTAATAGACTCCCTTCTAATTATTGTAACGGCTGTCTGTGCTTTCGGTAGTCATAACGACCGGCTTTCCGCCTACACTCACATACAGATTGTACAGAGTATTCTTAGACACCCTTTCATGGTCCTCCGAGCTAGAAAAGAGTGCTTATGCGGGGCCAAACACCACAAGACACAACTTATTCTAGGTAGTCTCTGCATGCAAAAAGTTGCCGATTCTCACTCTCTAGGGTTTCGTAGTTCCTGGATGAACCCGATTGATGTCGCTTTCATATAGCGCTTGTTGCAATGCTCTCGTGCTTGCCGGTTCATTGAGGGAGATGATTAGGTTAAAGAGCTGCACATGACGTTGAGCTGGACTGCTAGAAAACATTACCGCGATGCCAACAGCGAGAGACGCAAGGAGTGCTAATGACCTAGTTGTGTAATATCAGCCTTTAAAAGTCTATTTTTTGCGATTTTATTCTTAAGTGAAGATTAAAGCTTTGGAAACACACCCTTGCTGAAACAGATGACGAGTGATAGAGAGGTTAAATAATTTCGTAGCGCATATCGAATTATCAAAACACAAGATTTTCGCTCAATACCTCTGCCGTTTCGTATTCGTTGTCTGGTAGTTTCTCGTGATAGTCTTGCTGGTGAATGGGTGCTTGAGATGTCCAAGTAGAGGAAAAGTCCTGCACGAGTAGGGTCCGCATCTGAACAATAATATGAATTATCCTCCATTCTACTTTATCCACCATAAGAAAAAGGGGAAGGTATTATAGACACCCAATGCAACCCGCAATAATGCAAATAAAAACCCCTTCTATCCTTCCAACTCAACAAGCTCCCAATCATCACCCCTCCCCAGCTCCTCCCAATTATCCTCCTCTTCTTCTAACAGCCCCAGTCTTGCTGGAGTAACCTCGAATGATTCCGGTAGCCATTCATACGATTCTCTATCCCCACCAGATCCCTCATGGTCGGCGTTAATCATAGCTGCAAGAGCCTTTGCCGAGCCGGGGGCGAATGCCATTCCTGCGCATGTGTTAGCTAACAATACACACGGAAGAGAGGGAACAAACCATGACCCTCAAACCCAGCGAGCATCCATAGTCCCTTCGTGTCGGACATCTTCGGGATCCCAAGCCGCTTTGCATCTTCTTCACTAACCGCCGGAACACGCCCCACAAACGGCCGCTCGTCCCGACTGAACCCCATTGTCCCAGACCACTCCATCCATGCTTTACACTCCTTCCCCCGAGGGAGCTCCTTCTTTCGTCCCTCTAGATCTTCTGAGTCTTCGAACCCCATTCCCTCCGCTGCATCCCATACATCGTGTCCTGCCACGCCCCCTAGTCGCAGTCGTCGGAATTTCTCGATGAAGCTTCGTCGTAGCTCGCGGTTCTCCTCCGTAGTGTCTTCGCCGTCGTACCCCGTTTCGTCCGCGAAATATCCAGCCACGGAGGTGCGTAGACTCTGTGCGATCCCCGGGTTAATGGCACCGTCCTGTAGTCCGACGCCTTTCCGCTCCTCGAATTCCCGGCAACCTCCAAGCATTAATTCCCCACCGCCACCGTCTTCATCTATCGGTCGCTGAATGAGGTAGCAGGCGGTTTTCCGGTCGTGTCGCACCAGACCATAGGTGTGTGTCAATGGGCGGTCCTTAAGGCTTTTTGGTGGGATTAGAGCCGACATCTGTGCTCGCACGGGGTATATCCAACCCCTAAACACAGGTAGGAGGTGTGAGGTATGCGCATTTATTGCAAAAACGACTCTTTCCGCAAGCACTGTCCCTCTCGGTGTTGCAACGGCCCACTTCCCCTCTGTCGACCAAGACACCGATAACGCGGGTGTAGTGGTCTGTAGATTCAGTCCCTGATACTTCACGCCCTTTTCAAGGATATGCGACACCAATTTGTAAGGCGATAGTTTTCCGGCCGTGAACACAACCGCACCAACAGCAGTGGGCGTCCTCAGCGACTCCCGCAGTTCGCGCCGGTTCTCGATGATGCGGATGTATGCAGCGATATCGGGGGCGAGTCGTGACAGCGCCTCGATGTTAAGCTTTGCATGTTTGAACGGTGTAGCCTCGTAGAACACATCTGCGGACGCCGAATCGGCCCATTCGCAGTTCACGCGCGAGGAGGAAATATATGACTTCACCAACTCGAGGTTTAGCTGCTCGAACCGAATCCGCTTTAATGTTTCGTCCGTGCCGAAGGTGTTGCAAAGGTCAAGGAACTCGTTGGCTTGGTAAAGCATGGGTTTGCAGTGGCCGCCGTTTCTGCCGGTTGCACCCCAGCAGGTGTTGCGGGCTTCGAGCATGAGTGTAGTGTTCGAGAGGCCGAGGGTGTGTAGGTGATGGTAGAGCATGCTGCCCGAGATTCCGGAGCCGATGATGATTGTTGTGACGGAGGATGGGAGTGAGGCAGTGGTGCGGTGCGCGTGTAGGAAGCTGTTTGGCGGGGTGTGCCAGAATGAGTGCGTGGAGGAGGGGTTGGGAAGACCCGGATCGGAGATCGGAAGTTCGGTCATTATGTTTGGTGCTGTAGTTTCGGCCATGGTGAGGAGGGGGAGTCGGAGGTTGGTGAGGTGATGCGGGGAGCTGAGAGTGTGGGGGGAGCTTAAGCTCACTCAAGGAACGTCCTTATCGCATCCGATAACCATCAGAAACCCTAGCCCTGATGTAGGATTCATTTCGGCGGGAACTTGGAGGTTGTCTCATGCCCACCTGGTCACTGTCACGTATTTCGACAGATTGTTGTGGCCGTTTCCTACCTGACAGAAATCGGTGTGGGTTTCTTTGGGACTAACAAATCACATGACAACAAATGACTGAACTATTCCGTCTGACTCCTTCGATACGACATCGAATTAAGCTTCAATTATCGACGACGACCCCCTAGGCACAACCAAGCCCTTGGAGTTTCAGCGTCAAAAGTGTACTGTATTCTACATAACACCACCGTACCCGTCGTATATACATAACCTGCGGAGTCGATCCAATTGCAGATGACAAATGCAATTATCCGGGTCAACTACCGTCAACTGAACTAGGCAATAGCGTCATTATCGGTTACTCGCCGAGGAAGGGGTGAGGGTTTATCCGTTAAACGTAACTTAACCATGAATCTACAACTCCATAACCGCACTATAATTCCTGTGGATCCTCTCCGAATTCCAGACCCACCGGCGTTTTTAGTCTCGGAGCGGTGCACCACGTTCAAGGCTGCAGCGTCATCCACTCTCCACCAGCGCATTCCCCACATCATGGTCTATATAATATACCGCCAATACCCTGCACCCCGCCCTAACCATCTTTTAATACTGCAACATTAATGTCTCTTCCTGACCTTCAACACCACACTCTCCCCAACGGGGTAACACTCGGCTACCGGTCCGTGCCCTCCGTTCCAAACCCAGCTTTCCCGACTCTCCTCCTCCTCCACCCCTTCATCACTGACAGCTCCTTCTTCTCACCGCAATTCACCGACCCAATCCTCGGCGGCGAGGCGGAGGGTAAATGGAACATGATCGCCGTCGACATCCACGGGCATGGCGCAACAACCGGCCGTGACGAGTTCACATTCTGGGACACTGCCACGGACATCGCTCTGCTTCTCGTCGGTCCCCCACAAAATTGTTGGCAGTAATTGTTGACTGATGCTAGGACAACTTTGACATCCGCAATATCGCAATTTGCGGAACCTCTCAGGGCGGCTTCGTCGCAACCCGTCTTGCACTTCACCGCCCGAATCTTGTCAAGAGAATTGTGTACACCGGCTCAACGCTGCTGCTTGAGACGCCCGAGAGTCATGCCGAAATCACGTACCTGACCACCGGGTTCCCGTATGTGAAAGAGAAAATCGGGCTTATTGTGCAGGCTGGTTTTGGTGTTAATCCGTTTTCGAAGGATGCAACTGCCAGAGAAGCAGAGGCTGGGAAACACTGGATTGAGATCTGGAATGAAAGATACGGCGGGAATCCCGAGAAGGAGGCGAGGATGCAGAAGGCGGTGAAGCAGTTGTTGCAACGGGATGATGTTGTGCCTCGCGTTTCGGAGCTGCGGACAGCGGTGGATGTTATGCATGTGAGTTTTGTATGGGCCATGAGGGAACGGCATTAACAGGGAGTAGGGCGAGATAGACGGCATTTATAAGGTTGATGTTCATGCGGAAGCAACAAAAAGGTTGTTGGAGGAGAACGGGGTTTTAGGATCGTATATAGTTGTGGAGGGAGGGGCGCATTACTTGTCGTGGGGGAGGTGGGAGGAGGTGGATCTGAAGTTAGTGGAGATCTTGAATGCCCAAGTTGAGGTATGAGAGCTAGACGGCTCGGGCCGTGTAACAGCCACGAAACCAACGTTGTTCACGCAACGTGGGGTGGAGTGAAAGATGTGCTTGGTTGGCTACAGGGACTGTCAGGCTGCAGAATGTTCTGCTCTTCTCAAACATTCCACAGATGTAATGCTGTGTAGGCATGATGCGATATGCGGGGCTTCAGATGACGTCGTGCATGCCGAGCCGCCTTTGTGTCACAGCACTCCATCCTCCGTGACCAATTGAGAACTTGAAGTCTGTCACACATCTTAGACTCTTATGCGCGGACTCTAACTCTAAGATTCTCTCTTACTGTTCAACCATGAATTCACCGCCATCTCCATATTTGCTTGCGAGATGTTGTCTAGCAGAAGCAGCTTGCACCCCTTCAGCGATACCACTGTAACCCACAACTCCGCTCTCCGACGAACCCAGCAACCATTTCAACCACGCCCTCAAAATGATGATCTCCACCGCCGCATCCCGTTTCTCCACCGCCTCGAGCACTTTACCTGGGCGTCTGTTTCCCCCTCCTTACCAAACCCCAGCTGACATACCCTAGATGGTTCACAGTAACGATGTCAACCGGCGGCGTCGCTGTAGTCCTTTCCAAAGTCCCCTTCCGCTTCCACGGTCTCTACGAGTTAGGCATAACCCTATTCATCCTCACTCTCCTCTCCTTTGTTATAAACACCATCTGCATCACCATCCGCTTCCTCCGCTTCCGCCACACCTTCATGCTCTCCCTCCTGCACCCAACCGAAAGCCTATTCCTTTCCGCCGGCCTCCTCAGCATCGCTACAATCATTATCGGCTGCCAATCCTACGGCTTACCCAAAACTGGCAACTGGTTCGCGGGAACAATGCTGGCGTGTTTCTGGACGTACTGCGGCGTGACGCTTGTGTGGACTGTTGCGCTGCACGTCCTCATGTTTGGCCCCCTAGATCTTGAGGTGTGGAAATACTGACCCAGGAAGATGGAGTACACAAACCCACACAGTCGCGGACATGACCCCGCTGTGGACCTTCCCTATCTACCCGATGCTGCTGACCGCACCCATGGCCGCCGCAGTAGCACCATCACAATCCCGCACCCACGCACTCGAAATCGGAATCGCAGCATTCGCGTTCCAGGGCATAGGCTTCATGATATCCCTCATGATCTACTCCGCTTACATCTACCGGTTGATGACACGGAAGCTTCCGCGTGCTGCAGCACGCCCAGGAATGTTTATTTCCGTCGGCCCGAGCGCGTTTACGGTGATTGGGATTGTGCAACTTGGCCAGGCGGCGGATGGGGTGCTGGAGGATCGACTGGTGGCAAGGGTGTTGCAGGTGGGAACGGTCATGGTTGGGGTGTGGTTGTGGGGGTTGGCGTGTTGGTTTTTTTTAGTAAGTTTGGCGGCGAATGTTAAGACTGCGGAAAGTGGAAGGCTGCATTTTGGGCTCGGCTGGTGGAGCTTCGTGTTTCCGAATACTGCGTTTGTGTTGGCCACTTTTGCGGGTGAGTATTTCGGGAGAGAGCGGGTATAGGGCTGATGATTGGTAGTTGGTGATGCATTCGGGAGCTATGCGATTGATGTTTTTGGAACGGTCTGTGCGGTGGCGTTGGTAATAGCTTGGGCGTATGTCCTCGTTATGACGGTGAGGGGTGTGGTGAAGAAGGAGGTGTTGTGGAAAGACCGCGGGGAAGATAGAGAGGAGGGTGGGTTTAAACGGCCAGTAGAGCAACGGGAAAGGGGTGGAGGAGAGGAGATTGGGGAGGGGGATAGGGCAAGGGAGGGGGAGGAAGAGAGGGCCAAGAGGAGGCCTATTATTCATAAGGGGGGGTGATACCATTGATGGGTGTATATATATTTCTTGCTTTGGCATGCAATCCGCATTGCTTCGTCTGGAGAAAATCGTGGGACACTATGAACTTGTCCGTCAAGTGCTCCCACTACACACTCCTTGCCCTGCCCAAAGCCCCACCAACAAAAGATTGATTACCGCAGGGTTTGAGCCTTGGATTCAACCGGCTAAAAACGATCAGCTTCTTGCGTTTTCCCTAATTTGAGAACAGAAGTATGAGTAATAGGAGCTTGAGTAGCAAAAGAGGTGATTACAACAGGTTTCGAGCCTGTGAACTTCTGGTTGTTTACAGTCTGGCGTTTCATGCACCAACTACACTAAGTTTCCAGCTCTTGTATCTTCATTTGTTTATAAGGCATAATTCTATCTTGCAGATGTACTTTAAACAGTGCAGAGCAAAAGAGCAAAAGACAGGTTTCAAGCCTGTGGATTCGGGTGCCTTTTGCACCATGATCTACCGCGCCCAGAATGATGATTGATGCAGGTTTCAAACCCGCACTAGATGTTAGTGTTTATACCACCTGGCGTTTAAGCGCTAACTAAGCTAGGTGTTCAGTCCTATATGTTCGATGTTTAGACATATACTTGGAGTGAGCACGATTGGGTCCCATATCATATGCGGGTGACTTGTGATGGCAATAGTACAGCAAAGAGTGGTCGCCATAGGTTTAATCCTATAGATTCGGGTATTTACAGCGCCATAGTCTACTCTACCGCAGAATAATCAATGCAGGTTTCGAACCTGCACTAGAATCTAGTTTTTACAGCACCTATCGTATACAGCACTATGCCCTGCCAACCGGGCCGAGTGGCCAACTGCTGTATGTTAGACTGTTCTACGGGACTCTGGATGTCAGGCCATCAAAACCCGGCCGTAATGAGGAGCCCCCGAATTGCAAGCTTCCTCTGGAGAAAAACGGCGGGGCCAAATCCACGCTCAGTTTCTTCAGATTGCTGCCATTTCCCTTTGGGTGGCGGCTAATAGGATGTCCTTTCACGCCAAAATGTAGTCTCACCCTTTAACCTCAGACCAGAAGGTTGGTAATCTCGGGTGAGTCTAGAAGCGACGTCCGAACCTCTAGTACAGGAGGCGGCGAAGCAAATTTCAGTTGACCATTATATTTCTCAATTGCGATAGATGATGTGCTCTTACATTTTCACTTCACGGCTTATCAAATACGTTTAATCATAAACTGTGATGATGGCTCGGCTGTCTATTACACAGAGCACTTTGGTAGTACACTTACCACTCGAGAGAGTAGTGTATTAGTGCCGACTGCGAACTGCACATGTGTACGTCTGGAATGACCTGAAGCTGCCTCGAGGCAGTGTAATAGGGTAGGCTGGGAACTGAAGATGGTACGTTTTGAACTGGCTAGAAGCTTGCTGGAGACAGTGAGTTGGCTAATGACAATGTCGGTGAGCTAGAGACAGTGCTTCCAGGCAAGCCGGACGGGTGCTTGCTGGAGCGGCGCATCTTGGCTACCCAGAAGATAATGCTCGTCGCTCCTACTGACCTCCAAGTTCCCGACTCTGTTCTCTAAGCTGCCCTTCGAAGATTTTTGCATATACAAATTCAACTTTTTGCTTTCAGATAGTGGCTTCCAGTTCTGCTATTACTCCCAACGAGGATGGTCGATACCCAAGTCATAATCTTGCAGGAAGATACCATCCTCAAGTTCTCAATACCCCTTCGGTCGGGGAGTGTTGATTCTTAAGTTCACTACACCCGTCATTTGTGACTTTTTCCGGTAAAAATACCGTCATTTTCGGTTCTGGCTGCATGAAAAAAGTGACATTTTCACTCGCTCCATTCGTACTTTAACGTTCGCTATAGTAGATCGTGACCCCTTGCAAATTTCCTAACCAAATACACTTAACCATATCAAATAGTCCATTGAGATAGCTGGATTGACACTATTCTCACACCGTTGCGTGAACCACATCTGGTACTAGTCTCCTTACTCGACGATAGATGTACCTAATCTACGCACCCTCAGAGCTTCGGAGTCGGCGGGTGGTCATGATTCTTCCGCAACGACTTTCTCGCCACCGGAAAATCAAAGAACGTCTCAGGAAATAGCTCCGGCTGGTGAGTGAAGTGCCACCACTCGGTGCGTATTCCGACAAACCCCACTTCTACCAGCGCGTCCCTCAATAATTCCCTATTCTCTTTCTGCTTTCCCACAATCCTTGGATCATCCGGCCAGCTCAGTGTATCGAAAAAATCAAACCCAGTTCCCATATCAATTGAGTCATCCAGGAACGTCTCCTGCTTTAACTTCGTGTGCTCCATCGATATGTCTCCGGGTACACATTCCTCACGGGGCCATTTCACGAGCGTCAAATCTACTGTGCTTCCCCTCGAGTGGCCGGAGCACGCCGCGATGTATCCGTCCTTAAACAATCGGGATTTATCAACCCTTGGATAGTATTCGTCGCGCATGCGTGTGTCGTTGAGGTCTTCCGCCCACCGCACGAAGTGATCCACCGCTCGCTGCGGCCGATAGCCATCGTACACCTTCAGCGAGTATCCCTTCTGAAGTAGACTGCGCTGAGCCTTTTTGAGGGCTTCTGCCGCTGGCTTGGTCAGGATGCAGAGGGGTTCTTGATACCCGTCGATCACATCGCCGATGAAGTTGTGATGTGTGATGTACCGCATTTCTTGGATGATGGTTGGATCGACCGATTCGAGAGCCACAAATTCGGGCGGCGCCACTGGATCACGATCAGGTGATTTGGTGGCATCTTCGGGTGAGGTCGGGAGAGCGCAGGTGTGCGGTTCTGAAATGTGCATTGTTGGTGGCAGAGAAGTAGGATGGACAGCAGAGCGGAGGTTATATAGATAATCAAGCGCAGGTAATATTTGACAGAAGAGTGCGGGGCTATCTAGCTTGGGTATGCAATGCAACTTGGTTATGCCCAACGGATGATCACGGACTTTGGCGAACCTGTCAACCTTGCAATTTGCGTCATCGATGCATCTTGCATCATATCAGCACCCCTGATTTTCTTCATTCTCAGATTGACCGGTAGAGGCTGTGAGAATATTGGTCTCGTTTGCGAGGCTAGGATCGAGACATTGAGGATGTATTACATAAGTTAGAGCAGCCTATGTAAGGTAGAACGTGAGGCGAATACATACGAGTACAATTCGGACCGGAAGCGCGGGCAGAAATTGAGGCGGTGCTGTACCGAGCATCGCGGGCCGGTACCGACGTTGCATGTCAGCCCTATTTTCCATCGGTCATATTGAGTTCCGTCCGGGCGTACCCCAGACGAAGAGAAGGTGGCGGGTGGTTGTGGCGTAGTACTCATTGTGAACCACCTGTTCGCGAACCGAACAGAAAATATGCAAGTCGGACAAGACAAAGAAATTCGCGAACCGGTCAATCTTGCGAACCCGAATGGTGGTAGTGAACATGACAGCCGACTCAACATCCCTCTTACACCACAAACCATCCAATTAACTGCGCCAAACTCCTTCGAATTCAGTAGGTATGAAGCAATTGTCGACTTTTCCAAGTCGGTCGATGTTGTGCGAGGTCTAGAGATGCGGTTGCTGAGTAGTTTTCGAAATGATCTCGACCGCTGTGACAATGATTCGCCTCCAAGTCAACCGCAACAATATATTACTCATGCAGCCTTCCCTTCATTTCCTTTGGCGGGTACAGCCCTTGGTTAGGAGCACCGGCCTTGCTTGCAGACGCATATGAAGTTAGTGTTGAGGTAAGCTCTCCATGGGGTGGTGCAGCATGGGAAAGAGAAGAGTAAGATCGTTTCCTCACTTGTTTTGCAGGATTAAAACCCCACCAGTTCCGAGTACGTTGCGAAATTGCAGACTAACTAGATTTCTAGTTTGGAAACTAGACAAAGTTCGCGAACTAGTCTGACCAGTTCACTAACGGTAGAGTTCGTCTATAGGTTGGAACATATATGATATAGGGCCTTTGAAAATCTCCAAAAACGCCCGGTGGTTTGAGAGATTGTCAACATTCCAAGTTACTGGTCGCCCAACTACAAAGGATGAATGATACTATCAGACAAGTTCTCTTACGTTACAGCGTTATTGACCGTCAACTCGCTCATCAAGTCAGTCATTCAGTGCACATATCTGTTCGTTGTCGAAATTCGTCATTTCGGATACCCGTCCGTACATACCTGCTCTGCTAGTTACAACACGAGCAACCACGCATGATATTAGTCTATCTACTATTGCCAACACAGAGGACTCAACGTGGCAGACGAGGCAAACCTTCAGGGGGACGGTTTGACAAAGACTGGTTTGAAACGGTGAAGATATATCGGCGGGCAAGGTGTATAGGGGAATAAGCAGATATAAACCACGAGTCGATGCAGTAGCTCTAGTACGTATTGAGTAGTCGTATGGATAAGCTCACTGTTTGCGTGCAATGTGTACAGTACGTAAACACTTATTTACTTGTTATATAAATGTATAATGTACATGTTCCATCGGGCTCGTCAGTAGGACGAAGATCAGCAGCTACCTATCTAAGTTCAACTCAAACGATCAGCTGCAAGGGTAGAGAGATATTATCTTTACGCCCCGAACTACGCTTCTGACTAGCTTGTGTACTACCACATTTTCCTAGCCTCTTTAGTATTTGTGTTGGTTTTGTGAGTTGGTTGAATATGTAGACTGTTTTCAAATTTCGCCTCATCTGAATTGCGAGCTTATCCAACGTTCCAACTAAGTATTGGGTAGGCATTCATAAAGCCCAGCCTAAAGGCGGGGTCGATAATTCACTTTTCGGTATACTCAGCACCTATTGGTGGCGCATTATGAGATGGGGCTTCTCCATGCGTCGGTGGAGTAATTATGCTCGATATCACACGTTGGCAAATTCTTCTTTGTTATGCGCTCCACTTCAAAGTCTCACACACCATATCGCTTGTTCCTTTTCGTTTTATCGATTTTCGACTAGTTCTAGATCTCGGCCAATAATCATCACATAAAAATACATGGTGATGAAATTCCCTCAAACAGTTCCAACAGCTATCGCTCTGCAGTCAACGGTAGGGCGGGAATCGGCTGTATCGAACTCGAAGAGCTGAACTGAGGCAGATTGACGGAGCACAAGGCAGAGTGAGACTGAAACCAGATAGCGAATAACCGTCTCACCTTACAAACATGGCACACATGGCACAAATAAAGGTCAGGCACAGCCGCTGCTTCTTATGGACTTCAGCCGACGAAAGACTGATCACTTTCTAGAAAGCTCTAGCCCAACGAGCCTGACGGACGGTCCGACGGTTCGAAGACAACACTCCAGACAGCTCCCACCCATACTCCAGCCTGCTTCCACTGTAATCTGCCCCTCAAACTCATAAACTTTAATATCTGAGAAGGTTAAAGATGTGGGTGCAGAAGTTACTGAAAGTGGGCAGTTGACATCCACGTTCAAACTTGATGGCAATAGTATAAAATGATTCTAGGGTTTAAGAACAGAACGCAGAACGGTGTTGTAAGAAGAGCTGGTGAGGAAGTAGAGGTATTACTAGACAGGGGCGAGAAAAAATTGTTACCGCTGGGTGCACAAAGGAATGAATTGTCATGTTTCATCTACCATGCAAGCTGGAGGTATGCAATCCAAGACCTCCTATAGGCATCAAGCCACATGTAGACCAATAGCTATTGCTCAGGCTCAGACTTCATTACCTCAAGCCCAAGGTTAGGGTTCTTTTGGGACAACTCAATGATTGCAAACGGTCACTAAGATCATGTCGAATACATAGGGGCAAAGTCTGAGCTGCTGGATTGAGCATCCTCGCGGCCTAGTACAGCCTAATTACACGGTGCCAGAAGCAATATAGTCATAAAACCGCGCATCAAAGGCCCGCGATACTGAACTTCGTGGAAATTTAAGTATAACTCTGACAGTTAAAAAAACTGAGAAGTCTATAAGGCTTGCCGTCTTAGGAGGTAATGGTCTGCTGTGCAAATCTTGTGATTGCGCAAGACCGTGATTTCTGATAGAAGGAGGAATTCTACGAGCTACTTGCTGAGTTTGGTTTCCTCGGCATAGAAACAAGCAAACATGCACCTTCCAAAAATATTCGAAACTTCTGCAGATATATACCGGCTTAGATCCTTATTCCTCTAGAGCAAATGTATAGGGGTAATAGAGCTGACAATCATCAAAATTAGAATAGATTCGAATGGACTAGAGCAAAACCAAGCCGAGCAAACATCCAACGAGCGGTTATTTTGGCTTCTTGCACCAAGGGGTGTTTGGTTGTGGGTTAGTTGGTTGCACGGTTATTCGCTATGGCAATTACGATGCGTAAACATGATTTGCTTATGTGGGCGAAGGTTTGTGAGGTATGAACGTGTAGTATCGGTAGACCAATTGAATTTAGTTAATTATATGGGTAAATCTGTGTATATGCAAATGTTGACCGGTGCTCAATCACAATTGTGCAGCTCCATAATGGCCAAAACTTCATAGATGACACAAGGAGAGCCGCGTCTGCCTAGAGTACATATTTTCTACTGAGCGGGCAAGATCTTCGATCTCGTCGTTGGCCAATATATTCAGTGCGTGCACAAAGTGTCAGATAGGAGTCTACATTCTGGTAGGTGCTTCGAAGCTTCCATGCACCGTAGTCCCACTCATGCAGCTCTGGACTAGAGCTGCATCATCCACTCCACAATCGCTGTCGTGAGAAGTTTCAGACCCCACTGATCCATGCGATTGCCACTTCTAGCTTTGCAAAAGTGTATGGCCTGTTTGTTGGACCGTGCGGCTGAGATTCCCCAACCTACTATATATACTGTCCGTACGGCTTCTGGTCGCCAAACAAACACACAACGCAATGTTTTCCGACTCGAGGTTCAGGCACCTTAACTGCACACAGGGAGAAACCGATTACGATGATGGACGGTCGATTATCCAAAACCAATTCGGAGAAAACTCGGTGGTGCTGCCAGAATACCCTTACAACTGCGTTTCGTACGATCCACTCAAATGTCTAGGGAAGACCGTGGAACAAATGCTGGACACGCGATTAAAGTTTGTCCGTGGGAAAAGCACGGCGGAAGTGTTTGAAGTAAAAGATGGGAGTAGCGGTAAGAGGGCGTGATAATGCAGATATGCAGAGCACGGAATATAATGCTTATACTTGGATGACTTATTCTCAATCAGAACGCTTGGACCTGACTAAAGATGATCCCATCAGACAGACAGAAGCGATGGTGTTGTATGTCTAGATTCTTCACTCTCATGGCTTGAATGTTGACAGGCGCTTTCTTCAGCTTTATACAATGGGAGGCAAAAGAGCATGAGAAAATATTCCTCGAAGAGGACCTCTTTCGTGACCTACTAATAAAGTACGAAATCGACCCTTACTTTGTGTTCATGCTCGGTTTCCCAAATACCGGCGGGGCAACTTGCTCAATGACTTACGTCGACCTCAAGCCACATTCACTCCGTACGTGAACTTATATGTACTCTTTGTAACGTTATATGTTCTGACTTTCGTCCTTCTAGATATCAGCCTCCGCTACCCTTCAGTCTCCTTCGATATAGAACTCGCTCTGTACTTTCACTATGTTTTCGAAAAACGACAAACTCGAGTTATAGCCCTGGAGGGCAAAGCTCACGGGAGCCCTGCCGGCAACGGAATCATTATGCGCGAACTGACACGGAACCAGGCCACACGCCTGCAGAGTGGGCCACCACACCCACTTGCATATGTTCTACCATTCGTGCAGCAGGTCGGAGCAGTAGCGGACCATGTCCGCAACCGTAACCGCAACGAGCTAATCAATCTCGAGATGTCGACGGGTACAAGTTCTCAAGATGGCGATCTCCCAAAGGGCATCCTAGATCTAAATGCCAACATCCAGGACAACATTGAATCCCTAACACGGAGTGCTCATCTCCTCGGATCCAATGTGGCAGAGGCCGAGAAGTATCTTAAGGTGCAGGTACGGGCGGTGGAGGAGTGCATGCGAGGGTTCCACAAGCTTCAACAGTATTACGAAAGATACCCTCTTCAAAATGAAACAGAAAGGGAGCATTATCGAATCGAGGCGGAGAGAATCGAGGATGTTTTGAAGATCGAGTTGGACTGCTGTAAAGGGAGGCAGATGGAGGTGGATAATCTCTCCAAGAGAGTCGGCATTCAGATCAATATGGTGAGTCATCCCTCATCTCAGTTGAAGATGAACCGAGCGGGTTAATTCGGTGAATAGCTATTCAGTCTAGCATCTCAACGAGACAGTCGGGTGAACGCACGTATTGCTGAAGAATCAAAACTTATTGCCGCAGAGGCAAGAAAGGATAGTTCCTCGATGAAGACGATCGCGGCCCTCACGATGGTCTTTCTGCCAGGAGCATTCATTGCTGTAAGTTCTGCATCTATACCTACTGTGTCAAGTCTGACAATGATGTTGGCAGGCGGTCCTAGGAATGAATTTCTTCCACACGGAGGGCAATAGCTTCGTGGTTAACGACAAATGGTGGATCTTCGTAGCTTTCACAGTCCCGCTAACACTGTTAGTATTTTGCGTGTGGTTCTGGTGGCTTCGTATGGAGCGATTGAAGGACAAAGTGAAAGAATTAGATTAACGCAGATAGCGATGTTTGATATTTCTATATGTAGGCTATGTAGTAGCATATCTGCTCTACTCTACTTATGTATATCTTATCGGTACGCGAATTCCTTAATTACACCAGCATTGCACATGTGCGCCGTACTGTGATTGACTGGCCAATGATAAACATCGCCCGTTGACGAATCTTTCACAAAAAAACGTTTGTCACGGGATGATGAAGTCTTGGCGCTGCGACCTAGTTTGTTTGTTTGTTTGTAATCATACAGCATTCAGCCACTTGCGGCTATGGCATATACCTAACATATTTCCTTCACCGCTGCTTCCAATAACAAAAATGAAAGCAATGTCGCGAGCCCCATCATACCCCAACAAAGGAAACCGCCAAAAACAACATCAAAAACTTTTACTCCCCCCCAGCACTCGACTCCTCATGCTCTGAGTTTTCCGCCTCCGCTAACTCTGCCGACATCCGTATGGAAAAGAAAATCTAACAGTGCCTGCGCACATTCTTCTTTTGCGAAAACAAGAGACATCGGAATCTGGATCTTCTTCTGCTTCAACTCTTTTTCCACCCCCTTGCGACCCAGTTGGGGCTTGATTATAGGTTTTGTGTTCAGTCTTCTTCTAGAACTACCGCAGACACCCATTGATTTGAGTCCCCGTAGCTTATCCTCGTGCACAGTGGGTGCGCTACCTTGGGGTACTGTTCTGTCGAAATGCTTCTAAGACAAGCTAAGCCAGTAGTGTACAGCCTAAGTTATACAGAGCACATGGTTCAGACGTCACGCGTCACAAAAGCCCCGTCCGAAGAGGTTTTATTGAGGATCCTGTCCACTTTTAGGCATTCAGTATTGAAGAAATCTGCCACAACTAAAATCTCGTCCGAACTATCTGCTTGATATAGTATGGCTTTAAGACCTCGATCAAAGACCGCTTGGAAGGGCATAAACTAGATGCTGTCGAGAAGACAGAACGAGGTGCAGAGATGCTAGGGAGGCGCTAGTTGAGTAGCATTGTCGGGCAATTTTGCTCGAACGGTTTAACCCCGAAGCGGGGAGGAGGCTGATTTAGAAGAGGGGTTATCGAAGGTTAGAAGCAGTTCTGGCAGCCCATGAACCTCGTAGGGTTGAGAAAGTGGTGGGGAATACCGTCCATCAGAACTAAAAGGGTATAAATTATTGCCGCCTCTTTGCCAAACTTCAAGATTTACCAGTCAAAGTTACAGTGCTCGAAGCATGAGCAAGGAACCAGGATTGCCTTACTCAAAGATAATTATCAGCCCATCTTGAAGATCCCTAAGGGTATCTACGCTTGAGGTATCGATATCTTCAGTGTTCCTATCGATATCTACAGTCAGGCTATGCCTGGCTTCAAATTAAAAAGTGTGACAGGCCTGCAGATATCTGGCGGCACACCTACATATCTGCGTGGCCTGCATGAACCTGCAAAAGCCTGCATAAATCATCGGTATCTGCAGATCATCGTGCAGCCAGGGGTCTTTTGACGAGGCATGCAGCGGTGGCTGACCAGGCCTTAATCTTGAAACCGCCCTTAGCCCGGACCACGCCCGCTCAGAACACTGATCCAAACTAGGCAGGGTCGGAAGTTTATCGGCGATGACATTGTTAATTCGTACCATAGGGACGCAACTGTGGATGCCAGATTGTATCTCACGAACGGCGGCAAGATGACGCTACCTTCGAAGCGTTTGTATAGCCTCTACCCACTGCGGGTCTCGTTCATTGGCAAATTTATCTATCTACTATGTCTATTTAATACTAGCGATGATTTCATTTAGACCGCGAAACCATCAGATCAGTAATTTGTGCTTTTACCTCACGAATCCTGGAGATCCCAGGGAAGAAACAACCAGTAATTCACATATTTAGGCGCAGTTAAAGACTCCCGGCACCAAGAACCTCACCGATACGATTGTTTGCTGGTCTGGGGCTTCTGAAGACGATATCCATAGGTTCAAGCCGGCGTATCTTGCAAGGGCTGGCATCCGGCCTTGGAAGATCTGGTATTGGATCGGCAACACCTAGGTAATGAGGACTATTATTGTGGTAATTGGGTGCATGTGCACTGGTATTCTTGCATTTGCCCCAGTTGGCAAATTCTGTTGGTGGATCAACAGCTGTGGGAGGGAGAATATAATGGCTGACCTCGCATTTCATGAGCTATGTGTTATTATGGTGTTCGTGTAATTGATTTGAGGTGGCGTTTCTTGACAATATGATTCAAAGTGTTTTCGTTCGTCTCATGGCCAACGAATCTCACCCAGGACTCGTCAAACAACCATCGTATCGGATTGATACATATTCCAAGTGCACGTAAAATGCAATAACTGCAGGCTTTGAGAGCCTAGGAGAGCCTGGGGTTTATAGCACCAATCGAACTTTGCAAGGTTGAACTTGTTGCTAATATTTCTAACACTATGCTAGCTGGCTAAGCTAAGCGTTCATTCCGTAGCTTCATGGAAATCTACTCGCTCAAAATCTATCTTATCGGACGCCTGAGTGCATGTAACAATTAGTAGCTGGAAATAGAGTGGTAATACTCTAGGCCTAGATGACAAGAATAGCCTCGAAGCGAAGAGAAATCTGATAAATTCTGCGTTAGATATTTCCAGTTATACGGTAGCAAACAAAAATGACGATCGCACGTTTCGAGCCTAGGAGAGGTTTAGAACCTCAAACATTAGCACCTACTCATGAGAACTGCAGGTTTTAAACCTAATTGCTAGTGTTTCTTGCACCATGCTTAGTCGACTATGCCAAGGGTTCATTTCTTCGGTAGCTAGTGTATTCACTCACTCAGGGTTTGTCAAACGACTTATTTATCTTGTGGGGCACAGCTGCTGCAGGTTTCAAGCCTAGCAGGGTTTAGTATTCAAAGTACTGTGTGAGAACTGTATGTTTCGAACCTGCTGACTAATGTTTGTAGCACACGTTTGGTTCGCAGAGCTATGTGTTCATTCCATATCTTCACGGCAGTTGAGTGTCCTAGATTCTGTCAAATGACCGCCTCATCGGAAGCATAACCGTCTAACTCACACATAAGCTGAGAATATATATGGAAGAATGTCATTTGGGCACTGTATTTGGGCTCGGGGATAGAAGATATGTAGAGTACTCTATTTCAGCTAATATGATTACAATAACAATTTGGCCCTGGAGAGTACAGTGCCTAAGCAAAATTATGTCATTTGGAGAACTGGTAGTGAGTTGATATATCTGCTTGGTATTAATTGTCATTTCACCTCCGTCCGTCCGTCATTCTGGGACGGTTTGATCTATTGGTACAATTTCACCTGCTGCATATTAGATTGTTTGCCTTCCCGGAAATCGGTATATGGAATCAACACTAGAACGTCACCAGTTATCAGCGGGGATGAGAGGGTAGGTGGGGGAGCGTGGATTGAAGGAAAATGTATGACATACCTGCTCTCATCCCCAGACTTTTTCGCCTCGCTCGCCACCACGACGTGAACCCGGAAAGTATACGAGAGCATGTCATACCCGCAAGCGGGTGAATACAATATGATTACAAACAAATATATCAGACATTAGCTATGCAGCTGTCATTTCGGGCCGGTTTACAACAATCTCAACTGCATCTGGTTTATTACCGCAATCTTTAAGCATTCCCCGCCCACTCTAAATATCACTTTCCATGTGCCAGTCATTTTATCCCACCATCTCATTACGGTTCATACGCAAAACCTGTAATTTGAAGGATGCTAGATGTTCCGACGACCAGGTTAAGGTAAGCCACGATCTCCACCTCACCCTGCGCAGTCGTATTTGAGCAGAATTGCTAGCCCTAACCCGCCGGGAATGCCTAAACTTTCAAGTATCTATGGCGGTATAAAGTGGTCAAAATACCATTTCACGACGTCGTACATGAAATTAGTGGAATTGGGTAAATTCATGTGCACCAACATCCAATTCCACCAATTCCATGCACAATGTTATGAATTTAATGATATCAGAGCATGATGTTGTATATCACTGACAATGTCATGCATGAACTTATGGAATTTGGTGCTGGTGCACATGAATAAGGACTTTTGGAACCTGACACATTAAATACTGAATTTCCTAAACTATGCATTAAAAATAATTCGCAAAATCCAGTATCTGATGTGCATCAAGTTCCAAAATTCCTATTTCATGTACATAAACACTGAATTCTACCATAAGCCGATGTATTTCCCCAGCCGGACTGGGGAGCGGGTTACTGCGAATTGGGATGTGAATACAGCTAGAGTCTAGAGTTCGTCGTGGATGATAAGGTTTGAACAAAATTAAAGTTCTATCAGCTATAATGCAATGCCACTCAAACCCCATCTATAGCAGAAGAGAAAAACAAGAATTCAGTCAGCTAGCCCCAACGCCTGTCATCCACCCCAGAAGTACAAAAAATACAACGCCAATATGCGCAAACTCAAACATCCCTACACTACCACCCACCACCCGTCCTGCTTGCAAGCTCCAGCACCTCCTTCTCGTCCAATCGGTTTCCAATATCGTTTGCAACTTTCCTATACCCTGTCCTCAACAATAACTCCTCCCTCACACCCGTAATCCTCGTAAACACATCCACAACCTCCCGTACTCCCCCCACTTCCTTCTCATCCCCCCCCTCTGAACTGGAGTAATATGCCTCATCAACCCTTGCCAACAATTCGCGCTGACTCGCCGGCTGACCCAAACCCAGCTGCTTCCATATCGCCTCATCGTCCCATTTAATCTGCCCGCCGCCGTTCGTGCACCCACCAGGACACGCCATTACTTCAACATACACCATCTTATCATCGCCCGCTCCGGGCCGCTTTGAAACCCTTCTCGCGGCAGCGGGGGTGGTGGGTGGCTTCCGACCGCCAAATGTTGGGAGTACCCGCGTGGAGGATGGTTTAAGACGGCGGACGAGGTTCTGGATGTTTCTGAACCCATAGCAGCGGCTTAGCTTTGCGATTGTTTCGCCGGTGGGAGAAAGGATCAGGTAGTCGCGCGTGTCGATGTTTCGGCCCTGTTGCACGTGTAGTGTTGCCCCCAGGTGGTATGAAAGTAGTGTGGAGAGGATGGAGACGAGGGTTCCGCCTGAGGTGCCGGAATCGATGGGGCCGTTTGTGGCTGGTGTGGTGAGGAAGCGCTGTATTGTTGCGTTGCAAGAGAGGGTGGGGGTGGGCTGTGTCGATCGGGGGAGGGTGGAGAAATCAACGCCTTTTGCCTCGGCTAGGGAGAGAAGCTCACGAGTTGTGATCACGCAGTCGATATCACGCACAGGTGTCTCGGCGCTGTCGCTCCTCCAGGCTGATGATATGAGCTCTCCGCGTGCACCCTCGAGCTTCTTGTCGAAACATGGCATGATGGAGACGGTATAGATGTCCTCGGGGCTCTTGACGCGGCCTTCCCCGATCATCAACGCCTTTAGGAACGTCCCCGCGATTGCTTGCGGCGATTTTAGCGTGCTGAGGTGCGGGATTAACACGGGGTGTGTGGACTCGAGGTAGCAGATGAAGCCGGGACACGAGCTGGTAAGAATTGGTCGTTTACGTTCGGGGTCATCGATGGCTTCCACAACCTCCTCGGCTGCGTAGTGGTGCGACAGCTGCCGGAACGGGTTCGTGTCCACCACTATCTCAAACATCTTTCCGCCTAGCGCCTGGGTTAGCAGCGCTGAAACCATATTCGCAACTTCCGCCTCGCTGGCCTGTAGTGCGACCGCCAACGCCGCCCGGCTCTGCGGACTCAGCAGCGCCACAAACGTCTTCTCCGGAAACTGCTCAAGTGCACTCAGCACCTCGTTATGGCTCTGCATCGACACCAGCACCGCCTCCGAAGATGTCACGCAGCCTGAACATGCCAAACAGTCCGTTAGCGATATCTGCGCGGCAGTTCTGGTATCTGGTACGGTGGCGTCGCCTTCGACCCCAACGGCCAGTTCGGAGGAAGACGGCGCGGCTGGCAGCGTCTCAACGGGTTTGATGCAAGCGACTGACGGCGCGATGAAGTCGTTTAATGTTTCGGCGGAGAGGATTGTGGACATTGTTGCGATTGGAGAAGGAGGGGAACGGTGGAGGTTGTTGGTTTTGATAAGTGGTGGTGGGGTTCCGGAGAAATGTTGCGAGGAACTGAACTGACGCCACTAGAAATTCATAACTGTACTCGCACGTGATTACGAGTGAGCTCCTATGCGCGCAGTGACGCCAAACACCGCACACGAAAAAAATACAAACGGTGGATCCAAATTTTCTCGTGCCCTGACTCCTCCCGCTCGCAAGCTCGCGTGCAAATTTTAATTTGTCAGACTGGGCACGAGAAAAGATTCCAAACAGAAAGTGAAGACTCCAGCTCATCATTCAAAAACGCACCTCCGAACGTTGCCAAGTCACCTAAACCCGTGACTTCTCACCCTCATTTAATCTCGGATAGTAATATCCGAGAGAAGCTTTCGGAGTTTTGAGCGATGGTAGCCCAAGCCAAGGTACCAGCCAAACATCACCAATATGCACAACACGTAGAGGAGTTTCATCAGCCATCTCCAACAGCATGTAAAGTACAAGCGAACGAAGGTGCCTCCCTCTCGTCACTCAGGGTCACTCACCCTCGGGGTAGACAGCGACCCCAAACCCCATTTTTTTTCCGCCCCTGTTTCTGCAAGTTGCATCTGTACATCTCCGTTTCAGCGATGAAGCCAAACGAATGGGAAGCGTTTATTGCAAGGCGAGACAGGTTCCCTGAGACTGCGATCGGTACCACCTTCTCCGCTCCGCCAAATTATTACATACCGGGGGACTTCTGGAAGATCGGGGGGTACGACTGGGCGGATCGGCGATGCGGTGATTGGCTCGTATGCAATGCCCTCACATCCTGGGTCCGTCGGCCGATTGGAGGTCAGTTGTCAGTTGCAGTTGGGTTCCTGAAGAAAGTTGTGATATGATGTGTGACGACGGCCTGTGATGGGGCGGCTATTTATAGGTGCCGTATATATTTAGAGAAGAGCTTCTGGGCACTCCACCACCACCAGCGAGAGTGAGATAGAGAGTTGAGAAGTTTTCCACACCGCCCTCCTCCTAGATCCTACATACGCCCACACGCATACGTCCACACAATACGATACTTGCATTTACACCCCCTCCTCTTGGTTACCCCCCCCCCCCCGGATACTTGTTCCCTCACAACCAGAATCTGGTAAGTGCTAACGGTCGAAACGCTGATGGCGGGGCAGCAATGCTGGCGCTGCTGAGCCCCTCCGCTCCGCCCCTCCTCCCTTCACAGCAAACATCCCCCCCTTATCGCCGCAGATACATACGCTCACCTCGAATGCTAACGCGGGGACAATAGTTGCTTCACCGCAGAAAAATAAACTAAGCGCTACTTGAAACTTCAAGGCTACTCCTCGTTGACGAAACGACAATCCTCCTCGTCGTCCTCTGTTTCGTACCACCTCTCGGTTGTTCACACAGCACGGCATTTTTTGCTCCATCCATCGTCGCATCGGCTTATTCATACCCGCCCACCGCCTCACCCTATATCCCCTCCCCGCCGCAGTACATACGACCTCAACAGCACCCAATCCACACACACCAATATGGGTGCACCAAAGTTATCCAATTCCCGCGTCCTCCTAGAGACGGCGACTGGTGGAAGCGCCGCAACGAAAGTCATCAGCGTATCATGGGAACTTGTGGACTCGAAATCGTGTCCCGACGGAGAATGGACCGTCGAATGGGAGGACATGTATGCGGACCTATCCGAAGACGTACGGAGCGCGCGGAGTGAGCAAGGGGGTTACTTCACACTGCAACATGAGATCGACACAGCGCGCACACCAAAAGCGTCTACATTCGACCTACAACCACAGCAGCAGCAGCAGAAGTCGCCGCCGCCGCAATACGACGAGCCTCTGCCCACCGGTCCTCTCTCTACCGCGCGCCTCCTCGAATTCGAGAACGGCCTCAATTTCCCCGAAACCGTCCAAGAGGACCTTTCAACCTTCTTTGCGAGCCGACCCATCGTCCAGGCACCCACACAGATCCTCTCCGACCCCACCAGCGTCTCCAAAAAAACCGAAGTCCTGTTCCTTCTCGCACCTGCTACCCCAATCCCTCAATCAATCAGCATTTTCTTCACCCCTACATGGACTCCGCCAAATACCCCACCCACTCTGCTTTCCGAAATCCGCCTAATGGACTACGGCGCCGGCGATGGCCTGCACACTACCTGGGCGCTAAAGCGACTCGAGGACCTGCAGGCGCTGCAAGAGATCGCGAAAGAGCTCGAGCGCGAGGGTTCACGTGGGATCGGCCAGGGGCGTCTCAAGGTCGGTGTTGAAGGAGGCGGGATGGACGAGGAAGCGGTGCGACGCGAGGGGTGGATGGTGGGGGAGGAACAGGGATGGGTCATAGAAAAATTCCTCACCTGCACTGTCGACCAGAAACATGCCCCGGAAGTCTCCAAAGAGACGATGATGGGCCCGTTGGCAGGACTCGGAATCAGCACGGATCTCAGCTTTGGTATGTCAGAGGTGCTGAGGTCCGATACCCCCGAGGAGGAGGAAGAAGAGGAGGACCTGTTCGCCCTCCCGCTTAGCCCCAGAAGCCCAGAGATGGCGATGAGCCCGTTTTCGATGTTTAGAGGAGAGGCGCTGGGATTGAAGGGGCCCCGCGGGAGTAAGTTGAGACAGGTGGAGAGTATCGATACGTATGTGGGCTTGGGATTGTCGGAGGTCACACCCACGCAAACAGCAGTCAGCGAGGTCACCCCGACGAATAAGACTGCGACGGGTGCCCCGCCAACGCCACCGAGGGAGTCATAGTCGTGGACGGGCGTGTGTGGAGGGGACTGAGATTGATAGATAACCAGGAGATCATTACCGGGTGAATGGGTGGGAGTTTTTCTCTTTCGTACTCTCGCTTGTTTTACTTTGTGTGTGGTGGTGGTTTATACGTAACCCTCGTTTTAGCTGGCGAGATATCAAGATTCTTTTTTTTATACCTCTACTACTGCTTTTTACTTGTTGCTTATGGATAGGGGGGTGCAATTGATCATGAAGTCAGTGTATAAATTTTGATTGAAGAGTGATGTGGTGAACACATGAACGGTAGGGGAGGAGAGCTCAGATAAAGGAGGCTTGTAGGGCTGAGGCTGACACTGACACTGCCGTAAATGCACTTGTGATTCACTTGATGCCTTCCCACACATCGTTTTAAGATGCCAACCTCATATGGCTTCTTCCAACATTGTAAGGCACAACCTAGATACCTAGATGTAAATGTGGCAATGGTATTTTGCACAGCCACCAATCCACTTGCATACCGGGATCCTCACACGGAGAAAGTCAAGCCGTATTGTCCAATTCCCACCTCCCCTCTGTGGCGGCGATTTAACTGGATGCGGGAGTGGTCGTGTGTTACGGGAAGGAGATGAGAGGAGCTCTGGGGGAGATCACGGTTTTCGGAAGATTCCGTGTTCTTTGGCTCAGGGTCGAGGTGTGTTCAAGAGTGAACGGAGGGTTGAATGGGTGAGACGCACAAGGCCGATGGTAGACGGGGCATAACGACGTATATCATGATCCTCGGCCCCAGGGTGCTCCATAGTTCTGGTTTATTGGGCCATCGGGTACCCACGGATGAAGGTGGGGCTTTTGTGGGGCCGTTCGCCTATCGTCTTCCCAGGCTAGGATAATAGGCATAGAGGGTTTCATACTGGTGTTTATGAACTATCACTCGCTCCGATAGACGAGCAACGAGTACATAGTCATTGAAGGGCAATAAGACGTATACCACTCTATTTTAGAACTTGTCATCATTTGAGCAGAATGCTGAACTGACAAGACGTAGACTTGCTCTTTCATAGGTTTTGTGCAGCCCCCTTGCCTATATCCTATTGGACTCTTCTCTCTAGTCCCTCCTCGCTCATGAGTGAGCTCGTGTACCAGCCCTGTACATATGATATATCAAGATCTTTCTGCCAGCATGCCCGCCTTGGTGCCCTGCGATCTGAAATCACCAGTGCATTTCATGGTAGCATAGCAGAGTATTTGCTTCTAAACTTCATTACTTCTGCAGCTAGCACTTGGCTTTGATTTAGTAGTAATGTGTAGTCATGCCAATTAGATGAGTAGTTATAAATTGATGTGTCGCCAAGGGCGCTTCTAGTGATGTGTTCGGAGACTTGAAAACCCGGCGAGTACCAGAATTTCACTCCGAAAGATGTCGGTTCAGAGTAGAGTAGGATACATACCACATCCACTCGTGTATAAGAAACAGCACTAATGTATTTAAGTACCGCGAGAATCTATGGCCTGGCTACTTAGCCACAGTTTTTGACGCTGTTCTTTATAGCACATCAACGCAACACCCTGCTTGTAGGCGCCAGTCTTGCAATGCCTTCCGTAGGGCTACGGATGCTCGCCATCCGTACTCCTTAACCATGGTAGGACTGAAACGGACCTCCGCTGCAACCAACCAATGAAGTTGTTTGACGCGTGGCGTGGCGTTACTCTAGATTGCCGTCGGATCCGGGAGCCCAGACCCCTACTGAGAAAGCTTCTTCAAACGACAGGCACAGGACGTTAGAAAGGTTATCCCTTACACGCTCGGTTTGGGCAGATTTGTTGCAGTTTGCCACAGGGAATATGATTGGTTGAATAACTGTGAAGGTGATGCACAAGGGAATCTGGTTGGTGGCTAGTATACCAAAAGAGGAAGTGCAACAAATCCGCCCAAACCGAACGTGTAGGGATAACTGAATCGTGGTTGGAATTTAGGCTGGCGGAATGAGAAGAATCGTGGCGGGATGAGCCCTAACCTGAGCCCTGCAGTATGGACACTGAAAATACCTGGCGAACATCACGAAGATCAAGTGCCTGAATTGAAGAAGCTCCTTTGTTCCGGATATGTGGCGGAGATGGCCGTGGCAACGAAGACCCTGATTAATTATTTGAAGGTGATGTGAGACAACTGCCAGCTGACGACACCAATTTCACACTGCCCTTGTCCAGTTAGATCAGGCTTTTCCTTCTTTGTGAACAGCCACATACGTTAAGCGTACGTACGTCTGTCTCGAAGGCACATGTTAAAAGGATCCTGTCTATCGCTTCCCACGCTTCCTTGGCCCCGTCTCGTTTCTTCCTTCCTTTCGTTTCACTCCTGCGTCAAGCCCAATAACCCAACAATCCTGTACCTTGCTCTCGGGTCACGACCTGACTTCTGGTTACTATGACTTCGAAATCGCTGTCTAAGGGCCGCTTTTTCTTTCGTTTGCTGATCAGCTACGTTCTCGACTGGGCTGTTGTAATGTACGTGAAGTAGATCTGTGCAATGCCCGAATCCGTTGCTAACCGTAGTTATAGAGGAACCGTCGCCTTCGCGGGATCTACTTCAATATGGGTAACACCAAATACGCGGCCCTTCAGCGTCAACGACCGCTCGATCCAATTTCCATTCCAACATAACGCTAAGGTATTTCACCCCCCATAAACCCTCCACGGCTGAGGCTGATCGCGTAGATACCGAGCTGGCTCCTAATAGTGTGCTCCGTCCTTATTCCTGCGCTCGCGATCGGCTTCCTCACACTCACGCTCCCGTCGACCTCCCAGTCATATCGCCACTCCTTTACGACTCTGCGTGGATGGAGGCGGCGTTTTTACTGCCTCAACACCGCCCTGCTCGGGCTCGGCATGTCGATCGCGATCGCGGTCCTCGTTACAAACGGACTAAAGAATCTTCTGGGTCGTCCAAGGCCAGACCTGATTAGTCGCTGCGACTTGAACCGCGATGACATCTCGAAATATACCATCGGCCCCGGAGAGCTGCTCGATTGGAGGATCTGCCGCAGCCGCGCCATTGCAAAAGGCAGCGTCGCTGGCGCGCTTGATGAATCAGATGTCAGAGATGGGTTCAGGAGCTTTCCGAGTGGGCATTGCAGCAGTACATCCTCCTCCCACACAAACGTGGGCGTTGCTAACAAAAAATAGTGTCCTTCGCAGGATTAACCTATCTTGCTATCTTCCTCAGCGAGTTCGTATTCGCACTCCCCCTCGCGCATCTTTCTAACAAAACGACTACTCCCATGCCCATGAGCGCGCCCATCGTTGGAAGCCGCCACCCCGAAGACGAAGGTGTCGCTGCGCGCGTTGAAAACCGCGAAACCCCGCTCCCGCGCTTCCCAATCATGGCTGCGATTCTGATCTGCGGTATTCCACTGCTGCTCGCCATGTATATCGCCAGCACCCGGTATTCAGATTATCGCCACCACACGTTTGATATTCTTGCTGGGAGTATTCTTGGTATCTTTGCGGGCGTGGTCGGGTGGAGGTGGTATGGTGCTTGGTGCTGTGCCAGCGGCGAAGGGAGGGTGTATGCGTTGGCGGCGCATCTAAGGAGCGGCGGCACGGTGGTCGAGGATGTTGAGGAAGGGAAGATGCAGCCGATCGCTGTAGAGACTGATAGCAATAGAGTGGATGAGAGGGGGGAGAGCCACATAAGGCAGGAGGGCAGAAGAGTGCAGAGACGAGAGAGTAATAGGGAGAAAGGAACCCGCGCCGAAGAGTAGGGAGAGGAGAAGTAGTCGCTCGTAGAGGAGCGGCGATCCGGGTGTGGCCGTCTAATGTGGTGGGTGCAGGGAATACTCGGTGATTTCGTAAATATTTGAGGTTTGGCGTTTAGCGGATTGTAGGGTGTTTGTTGATACCAAAAGTAAACAATGCTACCTACAGAATGTGTATTGGTGATAGAAAGCCAGAGAGGACCGACTATACATGTATGCAACACGTGCTCGGATGAATACCCGAGTCTCCGACCACCCGGGCTAGAAAGCGAATAGCAGGTCCTTATACCCTCAGAGATTGTTCGGGACGGCTGCCACACGCACCGCCGCCTCCGCTTGGAAGCGGAGAAAATGAGCACCCAACTTATACAGCAGCTTTTGATTCACCGTTTCTTGGAAGGATCTCGATTTTCAAGCCTGCATGGCATCCGGAAATCTCTGACCCTTTTTTCTGCAGGCCTGTGCACCTCACAGGGGGATTATTTGCCTGTTCCAAGTTATATATGAAGGCGGTTGAATGGGGCAGCAATAGGACATTCTCGCGAACGGCCATTCACCTCGATCCTACATGCCTTCAAGATCTTTCAGGGTCGAATTAATAAGTATTCAGCTAAGTTCTATATTACGCTTACATCTCCAAGAATGCGGGAAGTGGCTATCGCTCAAATAAACGGGTGGTTTTTTGGTGCAGTATGCTAAACTTCGTATCACGGGGTGGAGCACTAGATTAAACGGAAAGCCTAAGGGGAGCTTCCAGCTGAGGGTCTGGGATGTAATCTCGTCCTCAGCCCCTCAGAACCTACTCGGTTCGTGGCCGCCGCCGCCGCCGCCGCCGCCTCCGTAACCCGAGTGGCTCTTGGAAGCGGGGAAGATGAAGAGCACATACGACTTCAGCAGTGCTCGCTTTCGATTTGCCCTTGCTTTGAGAATCTCGATCTTGAAGTCCGGATTTTTTTTCCCTGTAGAGTAGGCTCGTGCACCTCACAACGGGGTGTTTTATTCGCCCGGACCCAGTCGCCTATGTATGTATGCTCAACTAACTACGGATCCATTACTCTTAGTATGTGCAGCTGAGGTTGTTTTCGGATGGACGTCACCGCTGAACTGAAGGTTTTGGTCACGCAGAATTCTTGCAATTGGAGCTTTGGGATCGATCGGGACTCGGGAGAAGCAAGAAGAGTGTACCCATAGAACCCCCCATGCAGCTTGTGTCCCGACTTCCATAGCGATTCTTTTTATGAAACGAGGAGTTTTCTAGCATGGAAATCTAGCAAATTCGAGCGTATCGGTCATGCAAAAAGAGGGGTACATCTAGAAAATTTCTACGTGATGAATATCACGGGACTGGAGGTAAACCCAAGAGTTTTAGATTATGATGAAATAATTTGCTGAAATAACGGGAGATTTTTCTCGCAGAATTGACGTCGTTGCACATGTCGGATACAGTAGAATTCCGAACGAACGGGTGGCAGCGTCCGCACGCTGGCAAAAGGTTGTTTCAACCTCCAGCTCGCACTTATTGGCTGAGCTGATGAAACTGTGGAATCAAAGTGTGATGAAACTGGTGGAAAATCTCCAAACGAATAAGTCGCGTGTTGATTGACTCCACTGCGAGCACTGGGGTTACGAACGAATAGATTGGGTATAAAAATCAAGGATCAGTCCAATTGAAAGACCGATCGGGAATCGTCACATTCGTTTGGAAGCTCAAATTGCAACACCCGCATTTACCCCATACCAAAAGCTACCACCAGTGCCCTCTCTAGCATCATCTTAGAAGCCTCGGTATTTACTCGTTCAAAGCATATCTCCACACGTCTATGCTCTACTATTGTTCATCTCTGCTTTCTTGTACCCCGGAATATCCCGCAAGATACGAAAGAACACCTCATGAATGGCTCGATAAGTATCTGAACCAGCTAAAGTAGTTGGGATTCGGGATTCGGGATTCACGTCATGGGCGCTTGGGGGAAAAAATATGGTTGGTGAGACAGATCTATAATTCGTGGTTAAGAATTCTCACCGATTTAGCTAATTAATATGCGGAAAAGAATTGACCAAAGCTTAGGCCATGGGGCCTACAGTTAAGTACTGGTATTGTAAGAAGGCAGGAATAACTGCAGTGAAAAAACTGGGTATGTTGTGTTGTAGTGAGACAACTGACTTCTGCATTGGTATGCCGTCAAAATCCCGGTGCCTTCTTTTCCATGCCTGCCAATTATGGTAATTATAATAATAATGCAACGAAACTGGGTGAGGGACAACTGCTACTCGATGTTTGCCACTACTAAATATTCACCAGCTCATATGCAGGAATGGTGAAGTTTCGGCAAGCGCGAAAACCTTGTGATTGAAGTGCACGTCCCCCGAAGTCCAGCAAACATCTGCCTACTTCCGGAAATTGGGTGTCGATCACTTGCTTCGTCATCGCCGGCATCATCATCCACTATGTTCATCATCATAACTGTTGTTGGCCCGACGTTCTCTCGAACACGATAGCTCGCTGGGCACATGCGCCCTGCGCGGCCCGCAGCTTGCATTTTGTGACCACTGCCAATAGCCCCCAGTTCTTAGCTGGCAGCACCGCGCGTGGCGGGCCTCTAGAAGTTCGATACGTGCACGCCTCTAAGAGAAACGAACAACACCACCCCACCCACCCACCCCACCGCGATCGAGTTTTTTTCTTTCCCTCGTAACAATTTTACAATTGTGCAATTGTTGGCCTGTTTCGTAGGGGAACGAGCGAGCTGGCGTGATATTAGTGGACGAGTGACTCTGGGTGAAACACCCGGAGAGGGGATTATATGAGCCCGTCTGTTTCTCTCCCAGCTTGACCGAGGAAGAGTAAGAAGAAGAAGCCTAATTCTGCTGTTAGTCAGTCAATCCACACACAAAAGATGGCGACGAAACTCTCCCCAAGTCTCAGCAACCTGCAGACCTCCCTCTCCACCCTGCAGCCCCAGCTAGCATCCCTCTCCCATTCACTTACCACGAGCACATCTCAGAACCTCGACGAAACACACACACACTTTGACAAAGCAACGTCAATCCTCCGCGATATCCTCGAATTCCTTTACGCCGCCTCATCGCACCGTAGAAACTCCCTCCCAGCTTCCACAGCAGCCCGCGACAACGGCGAGCTGCAATCACTTACCGCACACCTTTTTGGTCAATTCGCAGTTACAGAGGGTGTAGCTTCTGAGGGAACCCACGTTGGGACTGCCGCTCTCTCTGATATCTCATTGTTCCAGGAATCACGTGTCGAGCCGTTGCTCCGTGACTTCAGCGCTGCAAAGGAAGCCACCCTCGCCTGCCTCTCGGCCGCAACTCAGACGGTGGAAGACGCTCAGTTCCGTGAAGACGAGGCCGCCCGCGCACTAGAGAAGAACCGTGATTCGATCGCGGCGACGTCGAAACATCTAGACGACGTGCAGGAGAGTCTCAACGCTATGGCGTATCAGATGGAGGAACTTGCGGAGCGCAAGAAAGAAATTGAAGCGAAGAAACTAGAAGCAAAGGAAAAGCGACAAGCTTCAGGTGTAAGTCCTCTCACTCTATATATATAGTTCATACTATCATACTAATAATAATATATAGTCCTCCGCCGCCGTTAGCTTTATCGCCATGATTGCGCCCGTGCTAGCACCTGTTGCTGCTGCGGCAGCGGCATTCGTATCGTATGCTCCCCCTTGCACGTGTGTGAACTGGGCTCACTAACTCCTAGCAGAGGACTCGATAACGAGCTCCGCCGGTTGAATGCACAGATCGAGGGGCTCCGTCGGCAAACTCAGAGCCTGAACCCAGCGCTAATCGAGGTCTCACTGAAGGATCTGAATGCGGAACATGAAACCCTGCAGCGTGGCGTCGAGATGGCGACCGCACACCTCATGGCGGTCACTGCAGAGAAGGAAGTGCTGGAGCGACAGCTGGAAGAAATCGAGGGTGTTCACGAAAGCTTGGACAAGGTCTGTAGCGATGTTGCGGAGCTGCAGAAGGAGGTCGCTGAGAAAGCCGCGAGGGTGAGAGAAGAAGTTGGCAGGGCGGGTCGTGCGAAGACAGTTTGTGTGCAGGCTATCGGGTCAATGTCGAAGATGGGGTATGAAGAGGGACGGAGGTGGGTTAGGGGCGCTCTAGGCGAAGTGTTGGAGGTCGTGCAAGATGTGGAGTTGAGAGAGCTGTTAAAAAGTAGCAGGGCAGATGACGATGAGGGGTTTGAGAGCGGCGAAGAGCAGATGGCGGAGTCGGCGAGGAAGGAAGAAGAGGAGGAGGAGCAAAGTGATGCTGAGGGGACCGAACATGACGACTCACTCAAGATTGATCTCGGCCATGTGGTTGAAGTTGAGGGCTCAGTCAACATCGGTCCTGGCCATGTGATTGAGGGTGAGGGCTCAGTCAACATCGATCTCGACCACGCGGCCGAGGTTGAGCATAACTCGCGGGTCGATGAGAGCGAGACCGGCAGTGTAGTACCATTGCTTAAAGACGAACGCAAAGGATCAATCGACAGCGAAGCGACACGCGAGGAGGAGTTCCGAACACCAATTGAGCATTATACTGCAACATTCCCAGACATTGCTGAGCGCGAGAGCAAAATCCAGATTGAACAGCATATACATCAGATCGGCAAAATCCCCACCGTCACCGAGAAAATTGGAGTATCAACCGTCGAGGTGCGAGAAGTAGCATTGGTGGAGGCTGCAGCCTAGAATGTAGACTTTTTATTGGACCGGCGTACCGGCGTTATATCATTCGTTTATTTTTATTCCTGTATGTTGGAGGATCATACATAGCATGGGACGGGGAGTTTTGATGTTCTGTTTCGAGCATATATTTGTTTACATTCATATCATTTGTTTCTGATACCATTGGTTCGTGCGTCGGTGAATTTGTTCTGACTTCTGTCAGGGTTGTATCGTGTCACGCTGGATACTCTGCCAGGTAGTGGAGGCGGAGTGCTTTTGCTGGTTGGGTAAGGAGCACTAGTTTTGTTGCATGAGGTTTCGATTGGGTGATATTTTCCTTCTAGTGGCAGTTTTGAGCCAGACACCATCTTTTCCTAGACTATAATGAGAGGGAAAGACAGTATAGTTTCTAGGCCTCCGATGGTGCCTCGGTCTAGTAGACCGTTGCGGGGACAATAATTATTGGGATCGTAATATCTCGCGGGCATCATCCTCTGTTGCACCTGTAAATCAGCGTTTGCCTCCTCCAAGCTTGCCATCAGACGAAAACTCTGGGAAGAAAGAAGGGACGAACTTAAAAGTGCAGTCAAAATACCATAAAGGGGCCGCCCGCCCCCCAGACAAGCGACATACGGGCTATTGAAAAGTTGCTGGTTGTATTGCATCCTCTGGGGTGTCTTCAAGCGAGTCTCGGCCCTAGTGTTGTGTGACTCGGTCTCTAGGTGATTGCTATCTTGCTAGAATATGGAAGGCCGAAGTGGGCGGGACTAGTAGACTTGTGACATGAAGTTATCATTTATCGAGATTTTACATGCGTGATTATGACCTACGCCAAAGTACGCAACAGTACTCTAGTGTACACCTAGATCCCTTGACACCTAAGATCAATCGTAGAATCACTCAAAACGTCTTCATCAGCGCAGAACCAACATCTTCCGTTATTTGCACGGGGGTGGTGAAGAGCTATGGCGCCCATCTTACTCACTACTACAGAGCGGGCAACTGCCAAAATTGCAAAACATTTGATTAATGATTGATCTATCTCACCTCTGGAAATAGTTTTATAACGTAAAATTTGTTTTCTCGTGCCCAGACTCCCGCTCGCAACCTCACGTAATTTGGGCACGAGAAAAGTAAAATTGTGCTTAGTATACTTCACATTGATCTATACCCTTTAGAACCATCGTCTACGGGTGTGAGATTGTTTTTTCACTGTCAAAAAGTGGACCAAATCAACAATAAAATCCATTTGGAAGGGGCTCCTTGTGACCGTGACCGCGACCGTCCAGACCATGAACTATCACGCCGGATACGGAATCAGGATCCCATAACACCCAGTATCTAGCTTCCTTTAGCTCGTTACTTTTAATCCTAGGCATGATGATAGAATTCCTCATTGTCCAACTGAGGCGGGTGATATGTAGTGCATGCTGAAGTCTACGCAGCGTGACTCAAGCTACGCATACTTCAAAATAACACCACGTGCTTCTACCACCAGCTCCACCTCGACTCCGCGAATCAAGATCACCTCCCACCACCCAACAACACCCACTTACCGCCATGTCACATCTCCGCCGCAACGTCGTCCCAAACGCCTGGGACGATGATGACTGGACCGCTCCATCCGCATCCACACTCATCCCCACCGCTCCGTCTTTCACCCCCGACCCGCCAATAATCGTCGCCTCGGCAACACAGCAGCCAAAAACCTTCTACAAACCCGAGCTCACGATCCTGAAGCGCGCCTCCAGCTCATCACCTAGCAGTAGTACACCTTTGCCCAGCGGTGTTTCGTCAAGCACCCGCAGCGAGGAAAAGGAGCGGAAGGAAAAGGAGCGCAAGGAGAAGGAGCGACGGTATCAGGAGGCCAAAGACCGGATCTTTGCTGCCAGCGCCGGGGCTACGGAAAAGAAGACGGGGAAAAAGAAGGGCAGCAGTGGCAGGAATTCAGGACAGAACACACCCAAGAAATCGTCGCCTCCACCTCCAGAGCCGAAGTCGTCCGGAACGAACTCTCCTGTCCGGTCCACGCCAAAGCCACAGTCCACCGGCACCATTACGGGGTTCTCCCTCAACGCTGGGAGCCTATCCGCCGCGCCTGTAAAAGTACGCGAGCGGCAGGAATGGCAGCTACGCCAGGTCGCGCTGGACGGGAAAATGCTGGAGAGCCAGGCGGAAGCGTACGGGTTTGGAAGAAACGAAGAGTTGCTTGGGGATAAGGAGCGTGGGCTGGATTGGGACGAGTTTCGGCGGGATCGGTGGAGTGGCGGAAGGCAAAGTGGGTGGGAAGGTGAGGCCGTATTTGATGAGCTTGAGGGCAGGCTAGATAAGCTGGATTTTGTCGAGTTTGGGGAGAGCGCCGAGGAGCCGGGGAATAGGCAAATTGATGGGGCGGTGGTGCCCGTTCGAGAGCCTCGTGGGCCAGATGGGGAGGGGAGAGGGTTCGCTGGACGCGGGAGGGGTAAGAGAGCGAGGGGTGGGTTTGGTGCTTCATAGTGGCGCTTGGGATGGTGATATTGATGATAGGAGGCGTTGGTTATGGGTCAAAAGTCATGGACTTCGTTGTTTAAGGGTTTAAGGATCTCATAGAGGCGTCGTTAGGCTGTAGGGGTTATCATTTTGCTTTGTTTTACTGTCAGATATCGATGGGGTATTGGATGCGCTCCCTGTATATCCTGTTGGCGGGCTAATGGAAAGAGCCGACGGTCTATTTTACATTATTTATCCTCAGTCCTGCTTCATTGAGCCCACGCTAGCTCGGTTGCAGGTAGAATGTCTTCTCTCGGTTCGGGGACTCTGCTTCCGCCTGCGTCTACAAGAGTGAGACTCTCGCTGCAGCCCTAGAAACGCCGGTAGCCCTGTGGCTTGGCTGATGACGTTGCTCGTGATGATGCGTGCCATTGCGCAGAGTAGTGGCGTGATGAGATGAGGGGTCTGACAAACCCCGCGCTTTTCAGCTCGACACCTCCACTTCAAAAACGCCATTGCTTTGTCGTGTGCAACGAGCCGCAAATCAATCCATCATTCATACTATCAACTGCATCGCTTTCGAAACAAGTAATCGCCACAAACACTTCTGGAGCACAACTTTAATTCACAATGCCCTTATCCAGCAGGACCCCCTTTATCTTCCTCCTCTCGGTAGTGGTGATTCTGTGTCTTGCATCGCCCTCGCATGCTTTCGGCGCTGGAAATATCGCCTCCATCGCGAAAATCGAAGGCCATAACTTTCGCCATGGCGATATCGAGGTTTGTAGCCTTAACCTTGCCTCTACCCCATTCCTCCGCACTGCTAACCGCTCATAGGACACACTCAAAGAAATCGCATTTCTCAAAGGTGCAAAATGGTCATCCGCCATGATCCGCCGCGTCTACTTCGGCAACTGGCTCCGCGACTACTCTCAAGCGTTGGACGTGGGAACTCTCAAGAGTGTGCCGAAGGATACTATTCGTTGTCTCGTCTGGGTTCTTTCGTTCCTCAGCTTTGGATATGCGACTGGCGAGTATGAAGTCACCGAGGATCGCTTGGGTGTTTACAGGCCTGAGGAACACATTGGTTTATACACTCATGACCTGAGATGATGGAAGGGCTGTGCTGATGGCGGATGTTTTAGATAATCCCAAGGACTATGCCGACAATCTTAACGCCCAAGTTTATGATCGTCGGCTTCGCCCTCCCGTACACCAGCACGAGCTTGCAATAGATCCGCATACGGGGATGAAGAACTACATCGCTAATGAAACCGGCGGCTGGGCTACGTCATCTGGATACGTCAAGTTCTCTCTAACCAGATCGATTCACTATGGGAGAATGTACACCTCCGGCGGTGGAAACGAAGAGGATCTCTGTGAAGCTCTTCGTTGCCTAGGACAAGCATTGCACTGCCTTGAAGACTTCTCGGCGCACAGCAACTACGTCGAGCTGGTCCTACGCGAGATCGGCTACCGCTCTGTCTTCCCCCACGTCGGAGAGCGTACCGAAATGGACATCGGCGTGCCCACGGGATACCCGGGCGGAAGAAGAGCGTTTCCCTTGGTCACCGGTACCTTTGGAAGTGTTGATTTTGCGCATTCCGTGCTGGGAGAGGCGCAGGATAAGTTCTCGCAGACGGAAGTGGAGGAGATGGATGTCGCCCTTGCCGAAGCTCATGATGACCAGAAGCGCTCTGAGCGCTCTGGAGAAGGCTCTGTGCTCAAAGACTTGCTTATCCAGATGTCCAGTGCAGGAGTACTGGGTGGCGATGCTGCCCGCGACGTCGACAAGCTCGAGGAGCAATCCAACGCGCAGGAAATGGCGAACATGCACATGGGAGATCAGAACCGAGGCGGCTATAATCCGCTGGAAACGATCAAAGCGATCTATCCTATCCTTCTATTCCGCGACAACATCATGCGCTCCATCGAGGCCGCGATCGAAAAGATTCCAGGCCTCACGGCACTAGTCGAGAAGATCTCCGACACACTATCGGTCTTTATCCTCTCCCTTCTCGCGCCTTTCATCCGTCCTCTCATCGCTCGCGCCTCGCTCGAGCTCAAAGAGGGTTCCGGCGCAGTCATTGATTCCTCTGCCAAGCACCAATTCGAACCGTGGACTGACCCCTTCTGCACCGACCCCACACACAGTCTCCTCTCCAAGGACCATTTCAGCAACAAACTCAACACGCCCGCAGGTGAGGTCGCATCCGTCGTTCTCACATACGTTGTTCCGCGCGTCCTGCACGCTTGGGAAGACCCCAACTTCTCGCTTGACGTGGTCCTGAACGATGTAACGCGCGTATTCCACCACCCTGTACTGCGTGATCCCAACAACGATATCCAAGCGGGGATGTTCAACGCGGTGGTAGCATGGACCGAGCGGCTTCCAGACCGTGGAGCAAACCTCAACGACGTACTATCCGCGGCCGGAGTTCGCGCGGGAAAGAACCATGCCGGAGGTGTTTTTGGCGGTGGATGTGGCGGCGGCCATGGGAAGCTGTCGGGCGGCGAGTGGTCGAAGAAGGAGAAGAGGAAGAAAGAGGGAAAAGGAGGGAAGAAGAAGAAGAAGGACGATATGTATGCCAGTATCCCGGGGGTGAGTTCCTCGGGTGGTGCCATCAATGTCGGCGGCATGCAGATACCCGGCGTATTTGGCGACATCTTGGGTGCCGGACTCGCCGGGTTCAATGAAAGCGGCGGCGGCGGTGGTCGCGACGGCTATGATGGGGAAAAGAAAAAGAAGGATAAGTACAAGGAGGACAAACACAAGGAGGGCAAATACAAAGACGGCAAAGACAAGTAGTCCCCCCTCTCTTCCCTCCCTTGCTCCCCACTAACACACACGTAGGGAAAAGGACAAATACAAAGACAAATACAAAGACCCAGAGAAGAAGAAGGACAAGAAAGACAAAGACAAGAAAGACAAAGACAAGAAGGATAAAAAAGACCGATCCTATGGTGGCGGCGGCGGGTACTACTCTGGTGACGAAGATGAATACCGTCCCCGCTACCGCTCCCGCGAAGGATCCACGGAACGCCATAGAAGCAAGTCTCGCGAGCACCACCACCATCACCAACCGCAGCACGAATACTCTACCGAGGGGCATTACTACCCCAGGCCTAGAGAGGATAGTTACGATGAAGGCTACAAAGTTCCTGGCGGTTATGACATCGTTAAGATGCCGGGTCCGTGGGGTGAGGAGGGTGGGTATGAAAGTGGAGGTGGAAGCCGTAAGCATAGACATGGGCATAGGGATCATCATGGAGCGGAATTTGGAGGGTCGGATGGATATGGAAGTCGGGAGCGGTATTATTAGGATGGAAACAGAGGGTTTGTGATGCAATATGATCTGTTTTTTTGTTCCGCAGATGAGAACTTTGTGATTTAGCAGCGTAATCGTCATTGAATTTACAGACAAAAGTCACTCGTGTGAACAAGTTTTGGTTGTGCGTGATTCGGCGCTTCACTAATCAGTCAAGTTTTCCCATGGGTTCTATTGGAGCCAATTACTCTATCGTATAGAAAGGATGTTTTCCCATGGAAATAGAATATATACCACTATTGAGGTTATATACTCCCTTTCTATCAATAGGTATGCACTCCTCCCAGGTGCCAAGACCTCCAGTAGGCTAGGTGAGGGTTACTTGACGCTCAATAGGTATGATGCAGGGCGAGAAAAGGCTGAAGAGCCAGAAAAACCAATCCCTGATATCCTCAACATCAAAACCGGATGGCATCAGATTCAACGAAGAACCTAAACCTCTGGAGGTGTACTTTATATCAAAGGGTGCACTGGCGTCCGGGTATGAGAATGCTAGCAGTACGCACGCAGCATGGTAGTAATGGTGGGCTGTGTGAATGACCGGAAGTGAAGATTGATGGTGTGGAATTTCTGGTCCCTGAATACTGTAAATTGTGCCAAGCCCAAGCACTACAAAGTCTTCTGCGGTGCAGGAGCTGCAACATCGCACCTGAAAGAAAAGCACGGTATTAGGAGAGTCCAACCGCAAAAAGAAGTGCTTTGTACAATCCCTAACGTGCCCCTGCTGGAGCAAAAAGGACCCGTGGTTGAGCGTCCAGCCGCGCTTGAAGAGTTCGGAAGGGTTAACTGGAGATTGTACAACGGGTTGTAAAGTTCGGCTCAGAATTTTGCGGGCAGTTATTGGTAGGCCGAACGTATCTTCCACTTATACTTACGCCCCTAGCGGCGGAAAGACATTAAGATGTACTGAACGTGGAATTCATGGTGCGTAGTCCAAAGTACGCTCGGTAGTTTGAAAGCTTGTCTCTTCATTGCAGTAAACATCAATCTTACCATCTTCATTTCTTACTCATCTTGATATACTCTACACTTGCTATGTAGCAGCTTTTTCCTGTGTATCATTCAACCTGAGCTACAATTATCTGAAACTATTCAGTACATCCATATGTATACTAAGTGGCTATATAATACCTCATCTACCGCCTAACTTTCCACATCACTCTTACTACATCCATTCAAATTACATCCTACCATATCTGCGCAATTCAGCAACCTCAAATTAACTATGTGCCTGTGGGCCACCTCCTTGCCGACGAATATCTTCTTACATCCCGGATTCAAATCATCCCCACCCGTGGTCCATACTTGCCATATGATGGACGCCGACCCGCAACTACTCGTGTATTCGATTACCGAAGATGTGGCCAACCGATCCAAGGGGCATTCATCGCCTCCCATGTGGCTATCTATACTGTGGCGACTGATACCCAACAATATTATGTTGCTGCGGTATGAATAAGGGTAAATAATATCTGCGTATTATTTGTGGGGGTTGTGGTCAGTAGGGGCCACAGTATATATATCGCTATTATGGCGCGGAGATTGTGACATTAGAGTTGATTGAATGGGGGCGATAAACTTTGATAGCTATAGATAGCAATTAGAACTCCTATTAAAAAACGAGGCCAGCTACCGAAAAAACTTGGTGCCTAATTGACTGTCGGTGTGAATCTGTTAAAGTACCGTTATCTTGCAGAACATGGCTAGAGTTTCTCTATTCTTAATACCTATCTTGTGAAGCATTGTAATGTGGGAAACTTGATCGGTGTATCTGTATGATAAAGTCACTTGACAAGATCGTGAAGCGAGGCTGAGATCTCAACTTGAATCCTGATGCGTTTTCACCTATCCTTGAGCAACTTTAACCACTCTATATCTCAACAGCGGACGGCCACGGTGCTGGGGATGGCAGCTATTGTTGCATCCCATACGAGGAATCACCCTATTGGCGGAATTCGGCTGGTAGGGCACTCCATCTGCGGATGGGGTACTGTTTGGTGGAGTCCGCACATAAAGTGCTCCATTCGCAAAGTTCTGCAGACAAGAATGATACACTGCCACAACTGGGAAATAGTGACCACACAACAATATATCCTGTGATACTTCTAAGTCTGTCCCTGCCAGTCCCAGCAAACTTCCACAGAAATCACACTTTGAATTCGCACTATCTATGGCCGCTAGCTACGTGTAGTCCACCACAACCTTTTCAAGAAGACGCAACTGCTTAACTGCAGCTAGGAATGTCAAAATAGGTACCAAAGTTCGGAAACAGACAACTGACCAGAGGACACTCAGCGACTAAGAAACCGGTTGTTTTGAACTCCGAGTTAATCTCAAACTTTTACTATATAATATCAACTACCGCACAATAGTTACTGTTACCAGAAAGGGCTTTGAAAGGGTTATACTGACATTCGTACCATGGCACTAAATGCCTTAGTGAGATCACGGCCAGGGTGGTTTTCTGATCTGCAGACTGCTAAAGAGACTGAAGAAATGTTGGATGGTAGGTGATATATTATCGAGCCATTCCCTCGAAGAAACTGGAGCAAGGGAAGGTAGTTAACTATGCATAACCTGAATGTAGAAAGTTGAAATTGTCCCATTCACCTACTAATAGTATTGCATCCCATATGAGGGATCACCCTATCGGCTAGATTCCGCCGATAGGCCGCCCCATCTGTGGATGGGGTCTAAGATACCACCCTGTTCGTGGATGGGTCCCCATTTGCGGGGTTCATCAAACCGAGTGGTCATGACAGCATTTGAACCAGAACCACATATAACAAAGTTGGCAAAAGTGACCTTACATGTTGTACAGCTTATGGGCTATGGAGAAGTGATTTTTCCCAACTGCATAAAATTCTAGAACAAGAGATTGAAGAATATCTTAAGGGAATAGAACTAATTGTGAAATCAGTACGGACGTCTGGTCCTCTGCTTCCTCTCCGATGTCATTCGATGGCTATCTGCTCATATTCGCACCTCCACTTTGCTCCTGACATCACCATGCCATCTCAAGCTGCTCGAAAGCTAAAGGGAAATTAAAGAAGCGACATTGTACTTTCGGTAGCTATAGTGTTACAGTCTGTGTGGCAGGCCTGATTGATATTATTGAGAAGGATTGAGTCGTTCCCACAAGCATCTGTAGTTGAGGAGAACTTTGTTGACGTTCTTTTGTCATCGGGTTGGCCGAGTTTGATTAAGACTTTACTCTTCTGATAAATGGCCTGATATCACTAAGTATAGTACACCACGTGATAACAGTACTATCTTAGATTAGACAATTAAACAGGATGCAGAAATCGTGAGATCAATACTCGCGCGATATCGGAGGTCGTCATTTGACTGTTCGAATTCTGTGTCTGTTCCACAGACCAAAACCTTCCAAAAACCCTGGAATTTTCCTATGACTACCTAGGTAGATAAAAAATTGAAAGTATTAATCCATATACTTAAATGCCTCGATTGGTGATCGATCCTAAAAGTTTCCTGATTTATTATAGCGTTAACGCTAGCGCGCGCGCTAACATCTACTTCGATGTTCAACGGGTTATTTTTTTCCCTCACGAACAAGGTGAGCCCGGACTGCCAGTCGGCGACTGGCCCTAATCGCTCGTGATTAAAGCACGCATCCGGATCTCTCACCGGATCTCGTCCGCCGTATGATCTGGTTCTTCTTCGAGCATGATGGGCCGCTTCTACTCGGCTACCTAAACGGTCATCGATTCTAGCTTCGGAATCACCGGTGTCTGATTTAAATTTCTCCGCCGATGGTTCATGCAAGTTTCTCCGCGACCGCTCCCAATTTCAAGAACTTCGGGAAGTCAATTAAATATCAGTGGGTAGATGGATAGCGAGGTGAGGTCTCTTTGGATACTTTACATGTCTATTTCTTATTCTTTACTTGACTGGAGACTCTATTGACCGGTAAGAGTGTTTGAAAGATGCGAAAACGGCTAGGTATTGAACATCCAGCTGATGGATTTGGGAGCTTTGGCGTGCGAACAGCCTGTGCCTGGCCCAGAACCAGCAACTCGCTTGAGCTTACTGATCGGCACTACCGGCTACTTACCCAAACCTTATCCTCACCTCATACCCATGTCGGGTTGGGTTGGGATTTTGTTTGACGTTTGCAGGGTACATATGGTTCCTGCTTTGGAAAAACTCGTCGGCATTGACAGCTGCCGCTTGCAAATTACTCTCGGAAATCTGGTTGTTTTGGTCAGGTTGCGCTAGGACCTAGACATGCCCTATATTGGGAAAAAGCTCGGCTTTCGCTCTACGTATTTTCTTTGATGACAGCTTAAGTGGTTATGGAATGCGAGTCTTGAATCTGGAACAGATTATTGTCATTTTGTCTCGGTATATATGGATTAGTTTAGCATGACCACAAGCCTGTCCGTTATAAGCGGCTGCAAAGACGGAGTAAATATGTAAGTCTTGCTAGGATAAAAACCTCTAGCTCCATGCTCCGATGTTTTGTATCTGATTCGCACTAAGAGTTGGGGAAGGATTAGATCTGTTTCAGCGTTAATGGCCCAGGGGCCAGTGCTGCCAGGCTTCTAGAAGGATCAAGCTTATCGGTTTTTCCTTTATTTTTTGGTCTGGAGATCGATCATCAGTGGTGTGATAGGACGGGAGTTTGTCAGAACCTCGGGTTATGATTTTTCTTGCGCTGTTCTCGTATACCTACAAAACTATATTTGACTGTCACTTTCCTATTTCAATGAAGACCAATAGTTTTAACTATGTGTATGTATTTAAGTTGGTTTCAGTTTCCTGGGCTCATGCCTGGGCCAGCAATAGTCCACTTGACAGTGGGAGTGGCAAATGTCAGCCGCGGCGGCCGGCGCCATCCAAATTTGATCATCAACACCGACAGATTCTCCTGATGTATTGTTGACGCTTTCTTTCCGCCCCGACTCGACGTACGCGGGGAGCCGACAGCTGCTGTTTCGAAAGTAGTGATCACGTGATTGTACAAGGTGTTGTTTAGGGCTAAGGTTTCAGGGTTAAAAGATATGCAGTCGGCGCCCGTTTAAAACGTTGCTCCGTGTGCATGATACAAGTTCGATACTTCGATACAGTGCTGATTCATAAGTTGCATACATACGTAGGCACAACATATATCCCATGTCTGTACGAGCATGGATGTGAAGTTAGGGGACTAAACTACCGGTAATATGTGTCGGACAATGGTCAGCCTGCAGCCTTCATGTCGACATGTCTGGATATTACCGCGACAGAAATATATATATAACGCAAAATCGCCTACCCCGATCTTCTCCACAAGTAATTCAGTCGTGACATCGGTACTACAAGTGACGACGCTAGACATTATCGAATCTTCCACATAGCTTCGCGCTAGAAAATATGATTGGGGTAGTCAGCGAAACTGTATTTTCCTCTAATGTAACCTTTAACTTTTAAGAAAGCTCACATGAACACTCTAGGCCACGATATGGGTTATGGTCGCCGTGGACTTGTCCTTCCTAGTATGCCGTTTCCGCCTACGACTCCGCCAAAAACGATCACGCCCCTCCGACTACTTTATTTCGGCCGCATTCTTCCTTTTCCTCGCGGAAGCAGTGTTAATCACATTAATGAACGCGGAAGAACTTCACTTCAACTCCACCCACCCCAGCTTCCCAGGCAGCCTGGACCCAGTCGTAACTCCAAACATGGGCTACACAATCCCTAAGAAAATCGAGTACGCCAAGGATTTGTACGCACTTCTACTATTTAATATCTTCACCCTATACACCGTTAAAGCGACTCTGCTGGCGTTTTTCTACGAGGTGTTCCCCGTACATCTTCGTCGGATCCTGCACGTCACCACACTCGTAGTTGCGCTTGCATTCCTTGCAAACTTCTTTTCAACAATCTTCTGGTGCTATCCGCATAACCGCATGTGGTCGCCGGAGTTGTGGAATACACCTCGGTATTGTGCGATAAAGCTGAAGCGAGACTACAACCAGGCCATATTTGGACCACACCTGGCGAGCACGGTGATTGTCATTATTCTACCAACGATACTGTTGACGCGGATAGCGTGGACAAAGAAGGAGGCCACATTTGCGATGACTACCATGATACTTGGCTTCGCCAGCGTTATGGCGAGTATTGTGGCATTCCTGGCGGTGCTGAGGATGGCGAAATCCCCGAATAGCAGAAGCAGGAGGCATGCGGCAGTTCTGGCAGCAGGACTCGACCAGAATGCTATCTTTTGGGCCGCGTGTTTGAGTGTGCTGCGACTGAGCAAGCGGGATCGATCCTCAACCGGATCCGGAGGAGAAGCGTCGAAGGGCAGGCTAGAGATAACGGTTGAGCGCAGGTGGAGCGTGCAAGTGGATATTGTGGAGGCGTGGGGACAAGAGTGGAGGGATCCGTGGCAGGAGCTCAGGGAAAGAGCAGAAAGCAGGATCAGCTATTAAGGATGTATTTTTTTTTTCTGTACATATGTGGCGTTAACGGTTGGGAGCCTGGGATATCTGTGGATTTGATTTCTTGTTTCTGGCGGGCATATATAATTACAGTCTTTTTCTCGTTTGTTAAAACGGGATTCGGAGAGAATACATCGCGTAGCCTTCAGGTTATGGCTCTGGGAAATTTGGAAAGTGTCTCCGTCCCATGCATGTGGGTTCAATTGTTCAGTTCGAGAACTTATGCCAATGGCGCTAGGCGAGTCAAAGAAACTTCCGATGAGGCTGCGTGACGAGCCCCGCATTGATCGACCCATCCCCCCCAACCGATTCTCTCCGAGCCTCCAAGGCACTGAAAATTATCGCGGTAACTCTTCTCTTTGGCAATTGAGTAGTCTACTCTATTAGACGGCTGCATTTTCGCCGGCGAGCTAAGCGCTACTGTCTACAGACTAACAACTGAGCCCAGCAGACTGGCCGTATTTAGACGATTAATACTTGAGTAATGTCGCTAATCTGTGGGTGTTTTTTTGGGTGATGTAGGATAGCTTTGTTGTCTCGAGCCAAGACCCTATTGACTGACTCAGCACACAAGCAGATTGGGCCCGGCTCGAGACAAGAAAACCCACAACGATTTAATATTTTGGAAGTTCTATTGAAAGATCAATCGATTTAGTTAACGTTGTTTCGTGCCCAGCTGCCTACTGTCCTAACTAGTCTCGGAGTGTAGTACACGAGGCTAGACGCTAACCACTTCGTTCGCAAGATTACGGGCAGAGCCTCACAACTGTAGAGAGGGATGGATACTTGCTGAAATTCGGATAGGCAGAAAGTGGCCTCATTATCTAATATAGTCCCTCACTTTACAGCTAGAATCTCTTGAACGATTAGAGACTTTGCGCTGGAAGCTTTGAAGTCAAGTTTAGTAGACTTGGCACTGTTGATCGCTTACCAGCCACATCCAGCAATCACTTTGGCTTCAAAAGGCAGGAAAATGACTTTGGCACTTTATTCCTTTATCTTGGAAGCAATTTTTGTCATAACACAAAAATAATTTTATTACCAGATCCCTCAGCTTCTCCAGTTTAATCCTGTACACTTTGCAAAATTTAGGAGTGCCAGTGAGCAAAAATAACTGCTCTAATGAATTGAGTTTTCCCTTCTGTTGCAACTGATCAGCATTTTAGTTGCTCTGTTCAGGACACAAATTCATCGACACACACTAGAAGGGGCCCCCTGCTAGGATGTTGCCACAGCTCCAAAGCCTTCCAGCGCAAAGTCTCTATTATCCTTCTCCTAGACTGTGAGGTATATTTCCGCCGACGCAAGCTCAGCTAGAAATCTAGGCACGAGACGACACGAGCGGTGAATCAAACGGCAATATCAAATTCACCAGAAGATTCCAGGTTGGGATACTAAGGGCGGGGACCCCCATAATCAAATATGGATCCGTACGGCAATCAAAAGGCACCATGGCAACAACATCCCGGCTACAGTGAGTGACGGAACTCCTGGATACCAGGACTCTAGATTCTCCAATCGTTTTCACAAGACAGTGGATATGCGTCGACGCAATCAATCGGCGGCACACAGACACAACGATATAACCAACAGCTACAACAGAAGACTCATCGTCTCATTGTAGTAGCGATAAGCGCTGCTTTGTTACTGGGTACGATCGCGATTCTGAATACGAAGAGCTGTGTTCTGCGGCGACGAGTGTAGTTGCTTTTTTGATGCCACACCTTCGCAGGGATCCAGGATTCCCTAGCGATGTCCTCGGCCAAACCTCGGTAGTGCGCCGGATCGGCACGGCCCGGTTCGTATGTAGAGTAAACCACGGGCGGAGCATAGATTTGTCCCACTCGCTTATCTACAGAGCCCATATCTCTCGGCGCAAGGAAGCATACCTACTTGGCACGAAGTGGGCATTCAATTGCGTCTCTGCACATGCACCAGCTTACACGTTCACATCGCAAGCTGCGAGTGCCTTTCCCGCCACCGAACCAGCGTTGAGGCCCGCACCAGCCATTTTGCAGTTGTAGTTGACAAGTGTCATTCCAGGCTGGGCCACAGACTAGACGAAATTTTCCGCTCATCTTGTGATCCGGACTGCATGATGCATCCACAGCTGGCCTTGTGGTCGGGCTGTTAACGATCTCACGGGCCAGCCTGTCTCGAGCCACCCACCGCTACTCTTTTAACAGCCTTCAAGCCATGCGTGGTTCTTCACAATTTGTAGTACTTTTCGGACATTCGCCATGGGCTCACCGCGAAGAAACATTCACGCTCGTCCAACTACCCTTGTTTCGCTGCGGTTCATAGGCATTGGAAAAGGGCGTTCGAACCTCATCTGGTACAGTACGTGTACGTTCTTGAGCGGGTATTCAACTTCACCCATTCATTTTCTCAAGTATCGTCAGTCAGACGGCTTTTTATTCGTAGATATGGCACGGCGGGGTTAGCCAGTGCTAACGGACGTAAGAAAACTGTTGACATCTGGTGCACGAGTTGTAACCCTCTACCGATGTCTCTAGAGTATGGATGGGCAGGTTCACACATCTGAGTATGGGCTGTTATTGATGAGGCAATGGAATTGCTATATGGACTTAATACATCAGAAGACAATAGAGTTCCTAGCACAAGTAGCAGCAAGCTAGAGGACAAGCAATTAAATTATATTTTGTTATTTTTATTTTGATATGCTACATGTTTTTCGTTCTTAGGCTTATTGCATAAATATCATTTGCTGCAACCTTTTATTGCTTTCTAGTTCTCCACCTATAAAATACGTTTCTCTCCGAGTTTTGGTTTGTGATTTGTCGGTTCTTATCCGTAAATTTTCCAGAAAATGTGAGAAGATAATCCGATTTCGCACAGAACCCTGCTGATAGAAGCCGTAAGATTTGATCATGCACGCCCCAGACCGCTCTTTGTGCTACAGTTGTATCGAGCCAGTCGAGCAAGAATGTTCTTGATGATCAATACAGATGCTCCCCATACATGGAGCCTGTTTCCCCTTGCTTGAAGGTGGGTGCGAATCGTGTGATGCCTAGGCTCGGGAGAATCAAGCCGTCGACTTGTTTCCATGGTATGATGTGACCACACCAGCAATACGTAAATTTTTGTTGGATGGACCACTGTGATAGGCCAGAAGGCTGGTGAATAGCAGTTGACAAGTCCGACTTAGCTGAATATTTAAGGCAGTGCATGTGGGCCTATGGGGTGGCTGTATTGGTTCTGCAGAAACGTCTGCTTTAAACAAAGAGTATATCAAACCAAGACGGTTGAACTATTTATAATCCGAGCAAGCTGTATGTAACCTCATTGCCATGATGGGAGGAACATACAGCAATTAAGAATGTCAATGGTCAATGGTATCATCATATTGGCTACACTGTTTATGCACGCATATGCACGCATACCATCAAATCGACATATTATAGTGGCGACAGAGCTGCGATATCATTTTGTTCCAAACACCCTAAATTCTCCCTCATCCTTCGTCGTCTCCTCCACATACTCTTTCCTCCAGCTCCCTCAAGCATTGCAATTTTATTCTATATCGCTTACGACAACATGGGATTCCAACACCAGCTAATTATCCGGGGTGTTTATGGCGGTATTAACATCCCGGAGACAATCGGTAACATTATTGTGGTGCTCAACTGTTCGCCGCATAAGGCCCAGCTTAAGGTTGCATACTCACATCACGAGCTAGACAAAGATGCTTTGCTTGTACATTCATGAAAGTCCCCTTGAGTGAGGTGGTGACTGATATGGGGTTTGATAGTTACGACTATCCTTCGGAACTGAAAATGCAGAGAAGCAGAAGCAGAAGCTCTGCAAGGCGCTGATGAATGCCCACGATGCCCTTAAGGAAATTTCCAAGTTTGGCCTTTTGGGGTTCTCACCCGGCAATGATGAAGGATTTAGAAACTTCTGGAATAGGGCAACTTTTGACACTTTATGTTATGTTGGATCCGACGTGATGGGGAAATTGATAAACCAGGGGGTGTCGATCACTTCTGCTATGGCTCCGAGTTGGTTGTTACTGACCCCAAATTGAGCGACATTGCTCACCTTTACGGGCGGGCTTGTGGTGCTGACTGGTCCTTACTGAATAGGTTTAGAGTGGTTTCCTTCGTCGTCAGTTCCGCCAATGTTCTTGGTCCAATAATCATTGCATTGTGCAATATTCCGATCAACACGGCCTCCAGAGTCCTTCAAAGGTTCTCTGCTTTGGAGGATGCAGCTGAAAAACTTGTGCGGCTTTGGGTATGTGGCTATTGGTTTCACGATCGGGCTTCAGATTGCTATGGAGAGCATTGATTATTTCTAGAGCATAGCAAATCCGAATCGCATTAGGCAAAAAGCAAGAGAAAAGAACTTACGAGCTTCGTTGCGCGATCTCAACTGGTCGATTGAAAGAGTTACCGGCTTGTTGGCGCAGTTGAAGGGTAGATATACCCCGCCGCATGGTAGCAAAGAACCAGCTAATTGCATGGCAGAAAAAAATCCACCAACACACTCTGACCTTTTCGAAAAAGTATATGCGCTGACCAAAACAGCCGCCGACGCACTCACGCAGACAGAAGAAATCTATCAAGTATATTATGAGAATTTCGTTGGAGCTGGAGTCGGAGTCGTTGGCGGAGGCGCTCTCTGTCACTATGGATTAAGATATGTGGTCCCAGGGAGAGGGGCTACCCTTCTTTCTGCCACCTTTTTAGGCCTACCTGTTGCTGTTCCAGTTGGGGCAGCCGTTATAGTATACTCTAGCTATACTTTGTACCGGGCCGAAAGACGCAAGCGTTACTACGCAAAAGGTACTTGCCTAGCCGAGGGAAGCATTGCATGATATATGGAACTAACGCAATCTCAGTTGCCGAATTGATCTGGCAAACTTATGAAACTGCCGCAGGAATCAATACTTACCTTCGCTGGCTCGACTGCACTAGTTTCGACTTCATACCTATTGGTATTGAGAAGCACGGGCGGAAATGGGAGAAAGAGCTTATAAAGATACTGGATATTGGGGAGAATGGGGAGAATGGGGAGAAGTGGAAGTCAGAGGATTCCGTTAAGGCATTTTTTCAAAATAGATCAACGGCTCTTACGACGCTGAGGAAACAGATCGAGACGAAACACACGGAAGCATTGGGGTAGCTCTTGCTCATGATTTCAAATTTCGTTTTTGTTGTCATTGGAATGCGGATAATATTAACCTCGCTCTCTTAGTCTTTTTCGTTCGTGGTCAATAGGTTATCAGACATCAAATCCACTTCAGAACTTCCCATCCCCACCCTTCCAAAACCCTTTCATGCTGTTGATATAGACGTATGTTCTTGTCTACTAGATCTTTGAGAAAATTCACGCCCCTGATAATCTTCTTCCGTACAAGAGGACCGCCGACGACTCTAGCGAAACAGACTAACCACGCAATATGACCGCATATCCAAAACTCAGCAGCTAGTCGGTCTGTCTTTCGAAGTGCGAGCTTGAGTGGAATGAACCTAAATCAGAAAATATATTAGCAGCAATAATGGCTATAGCTATTTAAGGATATAGTAGATGGGAGATATAATTATATAACTCACAAAACAACGAGCGCGATCTCGCCATAACGCCGCTGACTGCGATGCAGTTCTTCTCGAAGGAGCGCACTTAGCTCGGTAAGATCATAACGGATCTGTTCCCTCGCTAGTTCATAGGCAGCTGACGCCTCGTCTGCGGAGCACCCTGGTTCGGGTCCTCTCTGATGGAGTTGAAGGAATTGACCAAGATGGCGCAAGGCAGTCTGGCGAAGTATTTCCAGCTGAAAAGAGCGATCTGCAAGCCAAGTGCTCTTTTTTGAGAGTGGGTGTGCGACTGCACCTGTCCCCATTAATGTTGTGTTCGATGGATCGAAGTCTGTCATGGAACTGATGGATGTAGTTTCTTCTCAATCATACGGACGACTGGGTGGTTTTTGTAGTGTGTGCTTGCAAGATCTGTCGAGGAGTTCTATTCGTTTGATGGGAATGTACTTCTTTTGCTTTTTTCTCCCTCGTCCCCGCTTCGTATGACTATGGAGTGGGCGGGCCGCCAACTCACTGTAGGTGTGTCTCGGTTTCCCGATCCTAAGTGGTGCCGGACCAAGCCTAGGGATACTGTGTAACAACACCAGCACACTTGGCTGTTTCATTTCGATAGCTAGTATTTTTGCGGACAGGGATTCCGAGAGCAATGAAAATGACTCTACTCGGGCCAGGCTGTTGAAGATCGGTCACTCTATTTCTGGTAATGAATTTTGCTGTGAGAGCAGGTTGTTGAGTCACTGTTGAATCTGAAAGCGCATTAATTGTTTCCCTTTCTGTTAATATTCAAACAGCGTTTTACCCGATATTGCATGTGGCCTTCTCATACCTTTACCAGTTCTCGGTGGTAACTGGTCGGAAAATTATAAAGGAGCGTCGGATCTTCTACAGACTATAGCCTGACTCGAGTAAATAAATTCACTCCGAAATAATAATGGAGGGCCTAGGGATTCCCGTAGGATAGAAAGTCGTTCTAATCGTTCTAAATGATGTAACGGATCTAACAAATTGCCCGAACAGGAAATCGTAATTTCGGAGGATTTCTGGTACTGGATGGGGAAAGTTTTCATCCGTCCGATTTATCAGAACGGTTAGAATAATTTTCTAACCTACAGTAACAACTCTTGGCATTACTCGTGTGGGTTGAAGTTTTCCCATTTCCGGTAACTTAGACATCTAATTAGCATATACTTGGACACTGGATGAGTCACAGTCTAAGAATACTTAGCTACTCTATGTAGCCAGACTTATAGCGAAACTCATCACAATCGCAAACTATCTTAAGCCATGAGATAATTCTAGTAAAAGACAAAACACATTGACGCTCAAAAAAGGTGCTCCAAGGCCATAACAGTAGAAAGAGAGGAGAGAAGCCACGAAATAGGCAGAATCACAGACACCATGAGAAATAAAGCCAGAGTAGTATCCGCAAAGCACAAGAGATAAATGACCTAGTACCAAAACAAGATACCCCGCTACGGTAGTAGCACTCATCTATGGTGTTAACGCGGCCGAGCCTGTTCAAACTCGGCTGTCACTGAACCACGAGACTGGCCATCGAATAGCAATTCAAACTTGAGGACCTTTGCAGTATTAGCGTTTACACTGGCGAACGAGGTGACCATCGAAGTCAGATAGAACCTACTTCAGAAACCCGCGATACTTGTAGGTCAAAGTTGACTTTATAAAACCGCTGCCCAGCAGAGTTGGTCCATTTTTGAAATTTTTTGAGAGGAATCGACGACAAGTCTGAGTGGAGAGTGCAGACACGATAGATTGCTGTTCTGCTGTGTTAGCTAGGTGCATGTGGGAACACGACGGAGAGACATGCAATCTGGATTCTTCCATTTGAAGTCTGGCGCCTTGTCTAGGTCGCATGCTAGCAGCTCGTCCGTGAACATCATGAACGGACGCACACTGGAGTTGGCCGGCATTGGAATCATGCGGTAGAAGCTAATCGACGTAGACTCTGAGATGCCAATAACTTGATTCTATATCGCAGTCAGACTTCATGACCTTTTTTTGCAAGAGTGGTTGGTCTCATACTCGTGCGATGTACCAGTTAAGATGGCCATCGACCATATATTTATCATCCGCGCTTTCCCAGTACTTATGAGCATCCATCCCTCTGCCCGGTATAAATGGAGTACTAGATATGCATCCGTAGTTCTTAGTGGAGCACCGTTCCTTCACGATGGAACCGTCTAATCCCCGCAGCAGCGCGCCGCGAGCCTGGGAGAATTAGCGAGATTCACGAGCTAGTAAGGGTACCTTACAATAGCCGTGAGCCTATATGGTTACGATATTAGCATGAGCAGAGGTAGGCAGGCAGGTTTTGCTTACGCATTTGGTGGTTGGAGGACTTCGATGGGTTTACGAGTGGTGATCCCATAATTGGCGTTCTGTAATCTCTGGTGCAGGTACTGGGAGGAACCGAACCCACCGACAAGGAGGATAGCCTAGTAAACTATATTAGTAGTGAAGCCGCGATACTCGAGATTCGAGGCCAATTACAGCTACAGGGTCTCCTTTGCGGTGGACATCTTGAACCTGCTGCCTTACCAACTGAACGATGTATTCGATAACTGGGTCGAAAATCGCTTTGACCGCGTCCCTACATTTTGTGAGACGCGGCAGAAAATACACGCCCTGCACTTACGATTTCATCGTGTAAAAACCGCCTTCAACATTATTATCTTCATCGTCTGGTACTCCGGGCACCGTCACCTCGTAATCCAGGCCGGTTTTGTTCCCGAACTTGAATTTTACGTCCTCCTCCCAGGTTTGAAACATTCTGGCCCGTGCCCGAGGCTAAATGAGAAATAAGCCTCACTCTTCGAATAGGAGGATATGCCCCCGGATGTCAAATACCTTCATTGCGTCGATTACATCATCCCCAAGTACATTGCTACAAACTGTTAAACCTAAAACACCTTCTTTGAGAGTTGTTTTGCAGACCGAATGTGTTTCTCAAAGCGCTCATTCAAGTACACAGATCCACAAAGGTCGCCTAACCATTGATCAGAATACAGATAACTATAACATAGGATGTCATTGCCTACCGGTTCCGCTAACGCTCTCGACTGTTTGGAGAGGATTTAAGTTGGTAATCTTATAGGAAATCAGGTCTCTAATGGCTTTGTAAGTGTCGCGCGATAAGGCGATTGCTAAGAAGGAGTGGCCTTACACCGTTCCTCCACCTGCATCGCAGATGATGAATGTGTCTCCAGGCTAAGAGTGAGTTAGTATATATAATGGAACCGCTGGCAGTTGCAAAACATTGTATACCTTGAGATGATTAGGCTGGATCGCATGCAGAGTGTGTGCTGCAGCTGCTTCCGGCTCGCCGACAAGGCTGAAATCGACACGATGGTCCCCGTATCCAGCCCCTTCTGCGGCTTGTACCATCAGACTCTTTGCAGCGTCGGACCAAATTGCTGGAACCGTGAGAACATATTCAATTTTGGACCTACGGACCCAATCATTGCCGTAGGTTCTTTCGATCTCCTGGATTGTAGTCTGTCGGATTTCTGAAAGGAAATCTTTCACGACGGTAACTACAGAGATTCCTAATTGTTCAAGTTTCTGGGCCGTCTTCCGGGCTGGAGTCGTTGCTGGAGGAGAAAAGACTGTCGACACGCCGGACAGGCTGAGACCGCCCAAACTAGATGCTAGGCTATTACCAGAGTTTTTTCCCCTTCCACCTCTCCTAAAGCTGGTATTGACAGGCGCCGCATCGGGCTGAGATCGTACCGCCGCTGGAGTGGGCCTTTCCTGGAGTAACAGTTTGAACCATTGCAACGGTTCAGCACTCGAAGAACCCTTGGTGGCTTTGGTGTTTGCCTCGTACCCCCAGACCTTTTCCCGAGTAACTGGGTTGGTGTATTGGAGCTCAGTAGGAACCTGATCCGCTGTGGCTCCTCTGTTCGGCCAGCTTTGAACCAGTTTGACTTCATTCGGAGTCCCGCTGTGGGCAAAGGCTACCGAGGTAAAGCTGTGGAAACATGTTAGCTGTGTTCTTGGAGGCAATAGAGAGCTTACGTTGTTCCGAAATCAACACCCACGACAAAGCGTCCATTTTTGTTTGGGATACCCGCCATTCTCTCCACCTGCACCATTGTACTGGGGATGTAGAAGGTATACTGTATTGGATGTTGGCCGAGAGTATTGCTACCGTCCGCAGTTGACAATTAGCTGTCGACCGTCAAACAATGAATGGGTTGTGTGAGATTTTAGGTGCTCTGGGCTGTATATACGGCACACACATCCACACACTGATGATCAGCTGGTGTTGCTTAAAGTAGCCGCCGGTGCGAAGAATCGCTGCATGCGGATGCTCCTGTGTCCGGGTTTTACTCTAAGCTCGTAAGCTCTTATCTTAGACAGCTAATTTCGAGCGCAGCATGCAGATGTGCGGGGTATGAGGAGAATAGCTGTTTCAAGAGTTGCACTGAGAATGTGCAGGGTGGGTTGTACTCTGCTGCAGACTATTCGAGAGAAGTGGCTCGGTGGTCGGCAGCGCTTCTGTGCAGCTCGAATTTCAATTATCAACCGACAGAGCCAATTAATTTGAGGACGCACTCTACACAAACAAACGCTCAGAAGCATTAACTTGCAAAAGCTTCTCTCTTTTTTTTGCTCGGGAGGTGCGCATGGGCGTCGTGATGAGCGTCTGATTGGCTCGCGCTTAGCCTATATGGGCTATTTGGCTGGGGTTCGAGAGATCAGGGATGCTTATCTGGCCCCGAAATAAATGTCGCCCGGCCACCGAAACAGGAATGCCGGACCAACACATCCTGTTTGGGTCGCCGGTGGTCGGCTTGAGTTGACGCCGACAACCAACATGTGCATGAAGCGCATACCGCTCCGTATTCTCGTCGCCTCTCACCACCCGGTTGCCCTGGTCAACGGCAACGCCTGATATACAAACCCGTCTGCTGTCTGTCCGCCCTACTTCGTTTGCATCTACATAGGTAGTCACGCACATCGTAAACGCTTACCCCAAGCGTCGAAAACCTCCACTCTCCCGCCTCACCACGTCAAGATATGGTATCTACCCACAGCGGAGTAGACGGAGTAATTCTACGAGCCAGCCAAGGTCAGTGGGGTGTTGTAGCCCTGAGAGTAGGCAGTCAGTGCCATCAGCGCCTCAAATTGACCTTAACTGACTTGAACTGAAGCTAGCACAACATCGCCACCCATGGGTTCCCTTCTATCTCGTCCGTCCCGTAGCTATAGAATCGAACCAGCTGTACCCAATGTGAGCATCCTCCGTTCGAATATGACCTAGTACACAGCGGGGCATCTTACCGAGACCGAACAGATGACGCATAGTCTATCACATAGCCGGCGAAGCGTGAGCACCACGGAAAGAAATAGAGAATCTACTGCGTCTAGCGAAAGCGGTGGCAGAGCATCAGACGAGGGAACACTACTGAAGGCCGACAGCGAGGAGAGAGCCCGGGGAGCAAGGGACCCCAACCAAGTGACAATGATGAGAGGGAAATTCGAAAATCCGCAGCACGGAGCGGCGCCTAGCCGCGAATGTAAGCCTGGTCGCTCAACAAGAGCGGAGACAAATGAGAACGAGACATCGCAACAGAATCCGCAAGCGGAAGACGGTCGCAAACCAAGCAGGGAGCCATCAACCCCTCCCGGCTTTTCTTCCAGAAGTGCCGATCGTGAAATGACGGCACGAGCAGCCGAGCAACTCAGCGGAAAGCCGGTAGGTGGCGACGAGGCGCCGGTGGTCAGGAACTGGAAGGAAAAATACAGGACTCTAAAGGACAAGAACGAAGTCGAACTTGGGAAACTGTATACTGCAAAAGAGAATTGGAAAGAAGCGTGCGGGAAAGCCAGGAAGGACCTAGAAGACGAAAAACAATTATCATACAACACGGTTCAGCGATTGCAAAGTGAGCTTCAGCATTATAAAACCGAACTAGAAGAACTACACACATCGCACATCCGATCCGTGAACAACGTAGGGACAGGTCTATCCCCAATCTCAGACCAGGAGTTTCAAAAAAGGATTCGCTCTCTTTATGCTGAGGTATACTAACCTTTTGGGCCTACTCTTCCTACTTTACTGCACAATTGATTAACTGACCTATTTATGCAAGTGTGGTCAATGGTGTCGACAGGCTTTTAAGGGGTGTACACTCGAAGATGTCAACCCCAGAGAGCGCCTTGACGAGCATTTAGTCACCATTCTCTTACCACGATTTTTTCAGAATGCCACTCCGACGTTCGCTCAGGTTATTGAGATGGTCGTCTGGGGCTATATTGAGAACCACATCTTCTCGGTCTTGTTCCCCGGCTTGCCGTCTGAGCTCACAGAGCAGCTGAGTCAAATCCATGAACTTGTCATTAACGGTGGTACGCCTCTTTCGTGTTTTTCCGTCTTCCCACGCACCCACTGCTTCTCGCCACCCCCTCTTATTTCTCTTGGGACCTCCGTATAATGACTTACAATCCCTAGACCATTCCGGTACCTATGACCGCGCAGAGTTCTGGCGCGCCTACACAACGTCTCTAATGCTCCAAAACGCCACCGTCAAACAATACCTCTCGGCAGCCGATGATCAGCCCCAATATCTCACAACGCTCCTTTGCGCGCTGCAAAGGAACCCCATTGATCTTGACCGACTTTTCTACGATACACTCAGTGAGCTACTTCTCAAGGCTAGAACTCTGTCGGCGGAAATGAAGTGCCAGCGGGGCCTGTATGAAGTCGACAATAACATTCAAGTCGGTGATCCCTATGATGAGGCTACTATGGAGGAAATTGGCTTTGCCGATCTGGATGAGGCAAGGGAAGCGGTTGTGACAGCGATAATCATGAAGGGAATCATCAAAAGACCTTCTCCGATCTCGAAGGAGGTCGTACAGCTGGTGAAGGCGAGGGTTTTGATTCATACGAAATAGTATTACAACAGTTAGGAAGACATACCGGTAGAGGTTTAGAGAGATGTGTCTTCATTTTGGATGTGTTGGATGGAGGGGCTACGTTGTGCAATACTATAGGTAATGCAGTTTCAGCCTATAACCAAGGATAATTAATTACAAATCAACTAGTTTCCAATCTCTTTCTATGGCCAGAAGTGTTCAATAAGACAACATTCCAATGTAGAAGGTTGTGTTAATTTCAAAACTCCGCAACACCTACCTATAGTCACGTACTACAACGGCTCAATGTTCTGATGTTTGAGCTAGATATCTAGTGTTTTTCGTGTTATTTTAAATGGCATGATTGCTAGATCCTAAAGAAAAACATCGTCCGAGCTTGTTTTCATCTAGTTCCACTTAAGCGTATACGCTGAAGTTCTAGCTTGCCATTCTAGTGCATATGCGCTCTTTTATCTTGATTTAATTTGCTTGGATCTGTGGGTTTTAGTGGTATTTAGGCCATGAATATAAAATCCAAGCTAGGGCCACATATAAAGTACATGTGACCTACTGTCGAAGGAAAGTACTGTCTTGGAGTCTGCAGTAGCCATCTCGGTGGAAACTGTACTATTCACTATATTTGGGACGTCACCAGCCGGTAGCAGCATATTTGATATGGGACGGTCAATGGTAACAAGGTTTTGTACTTTATGGGGGGTTTGATTAAATAGGTAAGCATGACATGAACCTCACATGGGGCTATCATCTTTGACAACCTAGTTGGACATGTTTTCCTCATTCTTAGGCTGTTAGGTATTTTCGGCTATCACAGTTGTTGACCTTGCAGTCCATTGCAAGCCTTACAGGTGTATTTGAGTGACAGCCTAATGGCCTTCATGTCAGCCTGTCAGGTTTTTCAGATTGTCAAGAGATGGCCGTGGCGGCAGCCATCGCCGTAGCAGCCATCGCCGTAGCAGACTCTGCCGTTGACAACCACCACTTTCATCACCATCACCATCACCATCACCATCACCATCACCATCACCATCACAATAATCACCACCATATACAGCAGCTGCATGCCTTGCACCCACGTATACACATAAAAATTATGGGAGCAGTGGACACGTTCCGAGACTAGTGACGATATGGAATTGTTACACGTCGAACGGGTATAGCGCGGAAGATCTCCCGCAGAGCCGCACCTTAAGTGCAATTTAGTTTTAGCTTCTGGAGCACAGCCTCCCACAACCTTCATCGCCGAAATATAAATCACCATCATCTTTACTCTTTCCAATTCTCTCTCTCTCTATAGCAATCCTTTGTGTTCAGACAGTAGCAGATTGGGTTCCTGCTTTAGGCTTCTTTTCGCCATTGTATCAGAATACGGACCCATTGGTATCTCATATTCTCATCGCGGAAGACGAAACAATGGAAACCATCCCAAACCCATAATTACTAAAACCAGTACGCAGTGACGTCTCTACCTCGTCGATTGCTGTGTATGGTCAGTGGGTCAACAAGGAAAATACCTACCTACTTATGTAGTTTTGTTAACCCTATCATTCCGATCAAGAATTGCGACTACTGATGGTACAGGAAGTGGTGGATTCTAACTAAGTTTGCTACCTCTCAAGTCGGCTGGTATCCTTTGGGTTCGGTGCCGCAAGGTATGTCCGAGCCGCCCCGCGCCTAACAGACAGTCATTCCATCTAACGCACAACCGTCACCGCCCGTATATGTACTGGTATTTATTGCTGCAATATATTACTTGTCAAATTCCCAGTCATGAATCATTTCAATCGGTGAATTATTTCGTCGGGTTTGAGACATACAGACACATCTATTCTAAATAACTACCTCTGATTTATTCCGGCTATTTTCTGTCACAGGCAGTGTAAATGCAGCTCAAAGGTGATAGACAAATGACCGGATTCTCGGCTCATTAAAAACATCCACAGGGTTAGCGGCGTCGTATTTTTCCAGATGGCGCATGGTAACCTACGGACGGGGTCGAGGGTGCACGAGGGGGTGTAGGAGGTGGTGTGGGACGATGATGATAATACAACGAAAGTAACGTATTCAAGAGAAATAAACTGAGATTAGTGTAGCGAGGGAGGGACAAATAATTGTACAACAGAACAGAATGTCCCGAGTAAGCTGGTATTAGCTAATAACTAGTCTCTTAATCCTGCTATATCGTTGTTGTTGTTTGTTTATTCATACTGTATTTACTCTTACTAGAGTATGACAGAACTGCTATATCGTTCTGTGACCGTAACCCACTGCAGCCACTCGCTGCGTTTCCTTCCCTAATTTATTATTGTCCCAGATTAACCGCACTTTTGGACGCTACCATCCGTGAGATATTGTGAACTAAGTGGTAATTTGCTGGGACGTTTCCTTCTAGAGTAGTAATTACAGTAATTTCCAGATTCCAATTAAGTACAAGTGCATCTATCAATACCTAGAGATCTAAAAGCTGCTCGCCTTAACTGCATACAACTTCCTCTTCGTCGGATGCTCCGCCAAACACCACAACTGATCTTTCGCGCCCCAATAACTCAAATCTTCAGCCCCAGGCGGAAGTATTGAACCTTCTGAAACAATATCACTAGACGATTTCCCATTCCACGTCAAAAGTTCCGATTTTCCATTCTCGCCATGGCTCTTGGTGAAATAGAACTTTCCCTTCACCACAACGCCACCTTGAATGGAGGTCTTCCCAATCTTCCAGATATCCTTCCGCTTTCCAGTATGAAGGAACCGTGTCTGGTAGTTGATGTTGAAGCGGGCAATACGAGCGCTAGAGTCGCGTGCGTACTCTCCGACGAGAATTGAGTCTGGTGTGGAGGTGCGATCTAGGGAGATGTACGAGAAGCGGAAGTCCGTTGAGGAGGCAGTGCGGGTGTATTTTGCGATTTGGGGGGTTACGTATCTATTTGCCGTTGTTAGCGAAGAACGAGGTGGTGGTCGGCGTTCCACACTTGTATTTGTGAGCGTAGTACTTTCCACCCCGCAGGCCGATGCCCGAACCGACAGTGACCTGCATACATTAGCCCACCGCATGGCAGTAGCTGGCCTCTGCGTACCTTCAAAATTTTTGCCATGTCAAACACACGCATTCCAACGTGTGTGTCAACAACATACAGGTGGTTTCCGTACCACATTATTCCGCCAGCATGCACGCCCTTTACAGCTTTATAGCTCGCCATACCTGAGGAAGTAGGAACAGGCTCCACTAGCAGGGCGTAGGTGTATTTACCCGTGGATGGATTATGGAAGCCGATACGAACGCCGCGGGGTCCACCGGAGGTTTTGTCGTACCATGACGTGAGAACGGCCTCCACACCGTCGACTTTTCCCGTAGCAAGTGAGTCCGCACTGCTCGTGTGTCAGATACATGCGTTCTTGCAATAAGGGTTAGATAGTGCGTACGAAGTTGTTGCCCCTTGTGGATACCAACCTGTCGTCTTATCGTCGACAGCGGTGAATCGTAGGTCTTTTGTCAACGGCGGCACCGGTGGGGCGACCGAGAAGCCTGCGTGGTCTGCGGCGGAAAGAACGGATGCAACTCCGACAGTGGGGAGTGCGGAGCTGAGTTTTGCAGCAAGAGCGGTCCAGGGAGACGTGGTGAGCTTGAGATTGAGTGTGCTTGACAGCTTCGTTGGGCCAGCGAGGACCACCGGAACGGCAATAAGGGCGAGGAAAGAGAGCTTCATCGTGGCTGATATCGAATGAAGTTTGGAGGCCGGGGCTATTTAAGGTCCCATGTCTGCCGCGGGTTACACAGTACTAGTGTTAGACGACGATCGCTTGTTAACGCGCCGGCATCTCCGTCGTTGTAATACGGGGTACAATACGAAAGCAAGCGAGCCTGTGCCACCAGTTGATGTCTCCGTGGCGCCGCGGACAGTACCTGCGTCGATGGGGACCTGCAGGATCGCCGTTACGCTGCTTCTTGGGGAAACCACAGCCGACGGTGAATGGTGCCGCCCCACTCTCGTTTTCTTGGGAGTTTCATCTCCACGCTTTGTTGATTGATCTCGTGTTGTTTCTCTTTTCTTCTGCTGCGGGCATCTTGGCGAGAGAAAAGGATGGAATTCGTCGTGTTGAAGCCAGCGGCATCATTACCCGCCAAGTAGCAATTGCAGCAGAGAGAGCAACCCTCCAATAAAACACAAATACTTACATAAGTACTTGAGTGGGCAACAAGCAATGCGGTTGCGGGGAGACATTCAGACTTGGCTCCGGCGGATCTGGAAATGCCGAGTGGTATTTTGAGGATGTTGTCGACACCAAGGTGCAAACTCCAGCTCTTTGCTTCCCCCCTCGCCATCCACCCAGCCATCGAATCACTCGCCGCCCGCCTCCAAAGGTGCCCCCCACTCGAAGCCCCCCCTCGTTTTTCACAGCCACCGGCACTATGGTATCTCCAATGTACGACCTCACGCCCTTCCCGACACCCCCCTCTCCACCGAGACAAGGCCTCGTCGGCTGGCTCCAACGTCGCATCTCAAAGAAGAATCTCCACGCATCCGAAATCCCTCTCCCGCCCCGACCCTCCCCGCCTGTCCTGCCCCAGCCATCAACTGAACCTCCACCGTCGGACGAAACACACCATGAGCATCCGCCCACGAAATACCACCGCCAGCACCATCACTCTGCTGTCATTGAGATCTCCCGCCGTAACTTTCACCCCCGCTTTCGCTCTACTCCGTCTTTCTAACACGCACAGCAACCTCCTCTGAAATCCGCCGCGTCAACTTTCCCGAGCCCACAACTACCGCCTTCTTCTCCCCGCCCTCAATCCCATCCGATTCATCTTGCTGCACACGCTCCTCCTGTTCCTCGCTACTACAATCCTCGCTTCCGGAGTCGAGTAGTACCCACGACACAGACTCCCCGATCGTTTCAAGATACGGTACTTGGAGTCGCTCCGTTACCAACCTTTCCAAGATCCTCGAGGTCGATACGCCTCAATCTGAGGAGCCCGAGGGGGGCAAGAGAGTATTTGACGACTCTATGGCCCGCCTTGTGAGCCTCGACATTTCCGGGGTCTCCCCGTTTCTGGTGTTTCTACTCGCGATGCCGTTTGTGGGCGTGGCTACGCACACGGGGTGTGTTGCGGCGATGGGACATGGGGTTAAGCGTGCTATTGGCAGAGTAAGGATCGAAGGGGGGCAGAGGGTTGTGTATCCACAGAAGAGAAGGTGCCGGAGTAAGGAGGAGGAGGGGCGCGTGGAGATGCCGGTTTATGGCGTGGAGTATATCGCTTATGCTCTGGAGGTTGAGGCGGATGAGGTGGTCCACAAAAAGGATAAGGGGAAGAGGAGGATTGTGGGGTGAGCGAGGCTGTATGCAACAGGAAATTTTGTAGGATACAGATCGTAGTGGTGGGTTGTATGAGTCCTAAGCAGTGACGAGTTATTATATTGGATAACAGTCGGGAGCGAAACCTTGACAATGGACAATAGAGTTTCAACGAAGGCGTACAAGTTGTCAATACAACAGACTTTTATTTGGTGCTGTACGCTACTGCCAAAAACTCCACGTGGAAAACCAAGACGCTACTCAAAGTACAGAGCAGCAATATCGGATTACTCCAAACAGGCAAATGAATATAGCCGGGCGTGCCACAGGCTCCATAACAGTGGACCCCCCTTATGCTTCTGCTAGCATTTATCAAATGCACATTCCTGACTCCAGAATAAGCCACTCCTCGTCGATCTACAGTCAATACAAAGTTGAGTTATCGCTTATACTTGCCTCAAGCATTGCAATATACACAATCTTGCAAACTCGACACTAAGCTTATCGGAGATCTCCTGGAATGATACAACAGAATGCTGAAAACCTGCAATTGACATGTTCCAACCAAATGCATTCTTTTACATAGGCAATTTTTATTTTGACTATGGCCCATCGAACGCGCAGAGAGACCTACGGCGCTGGTGTACTTTGCATGGTATTCGGTCTTTTTTCGCCAGCGGATCCTTCAAGAAGGCGGGTTTTCGACGGGTCGGTCGAGTCGATGAGACCATAGCTAAATGCACCTCATTTTCATGTCTACCATTCACTAGGTTTCTCTGCATGCGTATCCCAGCCTCAGGCTCTCAGGTACTAATGTTGACGTTGATACAAGCTTCCACTAAAACTTAGCGCTAAGCTCTACATGAATCACCTGTCTCACCAACAGCGGGCGCGCCGCTGCTGAAGGTTTTCTGCTGTTTCAGCTCTCTAGATCCAAATTTGACGCATGTATTGCTTCGCTCGATGCCTTCCCCAGAATTCAAATAGCATACGAACTTCAGTACTTTGCATTGCGACACCGTTGATGGAGTGATAGAGCCCCGCATCTTGACGATATTGCAATCGATAACAATCCGACACTGGCCAAGCCATACGGGATGATCCGTTTGACACCCACTCTCATCAAACCCCGCTTGACAGCTCCCTATCAACCAAAACTGCTCCTCCGCTCCAATAAACTCTCCCGCCATGGCTCCCGGCGCGCTGGAGCTACTCCCCAATGAGCTAAAGCTCGCAATTTTGTTTCAACAACCAGGTTTCGCTTCCCTGTTTTCCATCATCCTCGCATCTCGGTCATTCTACGAAGTGTTCCAGAACAACAAGGTGCAAATCCTACGCAAGCTCCTGCAACGGGATATGGTCAACCCAGACCTCATTGTGGACGCCGGAGCTGTGTCATCCTACGGCCCGATGTTTCTCGAGCAATCAATACGCAAAGCCAACAGTGTCGAACCCAACAGGCCACCGTTCCCGGAGCTCTGTTTCCCGAAGCTCTGCGCCGATTACCAATATGTGAAGGCGTTTTCGAAAGCCTTCTGTTGGGATCAACTGCGGGTAAATCCGCGCACGGGCGAAGACGACTCCAACCCATTCCCACCCTCGAATGGGGAGCTGTTTAGGATCCAGTCGGCTTTCTACAGGGTCTGGCTTTTCTCGACCATGGTCGATGTTTGTGCTCGGGATGGCGGTGTCTTCAGTCTCAGACTGGCAAGCGGGGAGAATCCGCCGGTGTTGTCACTCAAACATCTCATCTTGTCGAATTGTATTGCGTTTACTTGGGAAATCTCGGTGTGGGAGGTGGAGGAGATACAAACCGTCTTGGATTATTTATTTCGCCGTGTGAAACCGATTTGTGTTGAATTTGTAAAGACAGGACATCCGGAGATGGAACACTTCCGGAGGACTTTCAGGGGTGAGTTTTTTATGCTGTACTTCTCTATTTTGTAGCTCCCGGCGTTGTAGCGTCTTCTCCGCTTTCGCAAACTAGAGAACACGAACTGACCATAGTTTCTCCGAAGAAAATCACCCCGAACATGAAGACCACCCAGGTAAGCCTTTGAAGTCTGTTATCCATCCATATTCATCTATTCACTTCCCTGACGTTCTAATCTCATGTTATTCGTTGTTCATAGGCCACGAGGACCACCGCGACGAGGACCTAATCAACGCCTGGGCGTGCTATCTAACCAGCCTCTCCCTCCCCGAGATGCACCGCCTTCTCTTCACCCTCACCTCCTCCGAGCGGGTAGACTTCCTCAAGCAGCACCTCCGCACCGGCGAAACAAGCTGGAACGAAATCTTCGAGTACGACCACCTCATGCGCCATGAAAAGCAGTACCGCAAGGCGCAAGAAAACCCGGAAAAGGAAACCGACGAGATCAAGTACCTACCTAGGAAGATATGCGCCGATAACTTGTTTCGAAGAGAAAGGGCGTTCATTGGACGAGTGGGAAAATTTGAAAATGGGTATTCGTACTTTTTGCCCGGGTATGCGGATAAGATGCATCCGGGCGTCGCTATCTGGGATCATAAACGATTGGAAGGGTGGGGGTATGTTTGGCCATGTGATCTTGGGGAAATGGGAGAGAAAATTGGACATGGTAATTTAGCGGATTACGGGTATTCTAGATGATGGGTGCACTGATGTGGAGGTTTCTATAGACTAGCTAGGTAAATTTTTAGTGCAATGTGTAGCACAGTTAACTAGCTCTTCAAATGAACCCTAATCTATTTGCCTCCCTCTCCTTGTGATTGATTCGTTGGAATACGGTAAGACCGAAACTTGATGGTGGTATTCGATGGCTTGCGGCACCACCTATTCAAGTCTGCGACTGAGCCTACTTCCCCACCAAGATCTCCTGCAACTCCTACCCCTCACTACTCCCCTCAGCCTCCCCACACCGATGTACTCGACCAGTTCATCTTCGTCCTTGCTGCACTCCTCCCATGTAGTATGATGTTCATCAAGGAACCTATCAGTTTTGTTGATGTCTACTCCGCATTTATTTGTATGTTGGTAACACTTCTAAAGACAATGGAAGTAGTGGAAGTCCAATTAGAAAAAAAACCCCATAAAGCCCAATTTGCATCCAAACGTTGTCAGACCAAGAGCCAAAGAGTCCAAGGCGTTGGAAGAGGTACCAATCGCCCCCCAAAAACTCTAAAACGTCAACCTCAATAGACCACCCAAAAAGAGCAGTCTCGTCAGCTTGAGTTAGCCTGCGCGATTGCCCGAACTGGGGAAAAGGGTCGAGCATTGGCTCGTAGCATTATGTGCGCTGGATTGAAAGGGTTTACAGGAACTGAAGGTCTTGGTCGTGGGTTTAAAAGTTTGTTTGAACGATCTGGATCCGGAAAGCTTAGGCGTTGTTTGATGAAAGGAGAAAAGTGGAGCCCAAGACATCCTCACCTGATATATTCTTGGAGGAGGTCAAGTGCCACCATGCGGGAGTCTTGTCTGGTTACCTTCTTCCTGGAAAGGTCACTCTTGGTAAGTAGCGGTTTTGAAGTTGTGGAACTCGAGCTGCTCCTGTCTACTCACCAACCTACCGAATACGGTTCCTGCCATGTTTTGTTTATGGTGCCCATTGCCGGATATCTGCAGCGGGTGATCCTGGGAAGTTCTTGAGCCACTGTTTGAACCCCAAAGCCGATTCGATGGTTCAAAGCTTCAACGCGCTCCTCCGGGTCGAAGTGGGTTGGGTTGAATAAACCGTAAACATCACTGGGCCATCAGACCATATTCGTCCAGGGTTTTCTTGATGACAGTCCATTGACGGAGACTGCTTCAGTTTTAGGAGCGTTGAATTTATGCCCACATGGGGTATTCGTCTGTTCCAGATCATCGATCTTGCTCATACGCCCGATCAAATCGATGCCGACCATAGTATTAAATAGTTTGGATACTTTCAGCTTTCCACCAAAACTGAGGGGTCATCGTATCTTTCGCGTTCGGCCGCGCGGAATATTAGTGTCGACTTTTATATATGACGCTTGATTGTGGAGTCACAAAGATCTGCGAACAAACGCGATCCCGATGCATCAAGACGGAGTTGACAGGAGCCAAGGTTGAGATAGGCTGACGGGCAGAGGAAACTTGAAGGCTGCACATTAGGTGTAGAGGGACTACTTATAGTCTAGAACCTGAGGACTGCAAACTTTGCGGGCTATAACCCTAACTTTAGTGACGTACAATCGCAGCAGTACTGAAGCAGCGCCAGGGGGACCATTTAAATCGCCGTGTGTATTCTATCTACTCCCTCAACCCCACCATACCCCACACCCGGTAAGCAAGGCACTACCGTACATACCAATCTATTAAGTACTGCACGACATTCATCTCCCTAACCACCGGCGTCAAAAAATCCAACCGCAGCCCACGCCAAAACCTCTCTTGCCCTCTGCCCTAATCCTCCTGAAATCGTCCTTCATAAATTCTCGATAACCCCCCTCCACTAAATCCCCAGCCGCCCATACCATTACCCCACCCTCTAGCTGCGGCCCTAGCACATCCAAAACATCTCTAGCCCACCATATCTCAACGCATCCGCCAAAGTCGTAGTAACCTCCATTAATATCCCCTGGTAATCGAACTAACACAACTTTGTGCGCGGTTTGAAGATTAAATTGACCGGGGGTGTAATTGCGGAACAAGCTGATGTTAAAAAGTTGGACTATTGAGGCGGATATACATGTTGTACGGTGTCCGGTGTCCTGTGTCCTGAATCTCTCTATTGACCTAAACTCACTGACTCTCGCTAAGTCTAATTGACACGTACACAAGAACTAAAGTGCATGCGGCTCCGCCGCGCTCAACCCTAAACCAGCCCACGTGATGACTGCACTCAAATCCGTCCCCACAATACACTGCTGCGTATAATCCTCTGGTGATTGGCAATGAACCAAGCGAGCACAATAGTCAACATTGTAGAACAAGCTATACCTAGACTCAGATACTTCACGTCTCACAACTGCTCACAGCAGGTATGCGCTAAGGTGTTAGGAATTCACAGTAAACAGTGACAATTCTAGAGCAACTTCAAGGATAAGTAAACTATACTACTCTATACTAACATCTATTAGCATTTCGCAACTACAGTGCTGCAAAATATGCCGGAACCTTTTAACTGAAGTGTTTATGCATGCTTCAGGGCTCTCCAAGCAGTTCCTCCAAACGGTACCGCTTTTCCTTAACATGCCACGCAGTGTACCCTTGCCAAAACCCCTCACACACCACCAAAAGAGCTTCGTCGCCGCCATCATCGCTTCCCGTCAGGCATTCCCTCACATCCTCCATTAACGCTTCCTGTTTTTCACAGAGGTCCCTCAGAACTTCCATTGGACTGCATCCCTTCCTCCTTGCATACCCCATGATGTAATTGTTTTGTTCATTTCCTACCACCGACTCTTTATAGAAACTCAAGACATCATTAATCGAATCAACCAGCGTCATATTGTCCGGAACAACAGGGAGATATCTGCGCAAGTATAGCGATTCGGGAAACAGCGCCTCCGGGAATAGCATGTGTGTGAACATCTCGCTGCACCCAACTTTCCCGCGAAGATGCGGCACAAAGCGCAGCGAGGACTTTGAGACCGCGATATCTTGCTGGTACTGAGTCTCGACGACGCAACCGAGGAAGTAATCGAATATGCTCTTCATGATGGCGCCAGTCGAGTAGGGGCCATAGTGCTTTGGTGTTTCCTCACGCATAAACCGATTAAATATGAACATTTCGGGGAATTGTGATATGTTACGCGGATTTCCGAAATGCTGCATGAGTAAGGGAAGATCATCCATTAGAGCTTTGGGTGGTGTAGATTTTGCGAACGCATCCTCAAGTGATCCGTAGAGCGCGATGGCAGTCGCAATAAACTCTTTGGTCTCGTATGGATGCCCGGGATACCACATATCTGCTGCCGCAGCCGCTCCGGGAATCCATCGTTCGAGTTTCGCAGCATCCGGCCTCCAGCGCTTGAATTTGAACTTCGTTTCCATTGCTTCTTGGAGGCGATCGGCATCGGACCCGCCGAGCTGGTGCGAAGAGTCGTAGTTTAGCGAATTTAGAGCATCGCGAAGGAGTGGTGAGAATTCTGTAGCTATGGGTGCCGCTGTGGAGATGTGTCTGATGGAGGTAGCAAGGTGCAGCCACGGACGTTTGGAATGGCATGTATATGGACGGATGAATCGGCTGAGTGAGCGGGACATTAGGGAGATCGTTATTGTTGAATGGGCAGGGAGCTCACGAAACCGTTAGATTCTCGCGTGGGTGTTGCAATGTCGGCAGTGAATAGAGAGCTCGAATAGTGATCGAGAAGTTGAGACAAAAAATAATCTTTGAGCCTCAACACAAGCCACACCAAGCCACTTTCAGTGGTCGCGTACTGCACATTAGCGCATTGCCGAATGACGATCAGTACAAAGAAGCTAATGTTCAAATACGTCATAGATATCTAGAGCCAGTCCAAGTAGAGCAATTGGCCGGCAGTCTACATTTTACTACTCTGAATCCTCTTGATTGTTTGAAGACAGAGCTTGTGAAGACTCATTTTCCTTACTCGAGGCCGGTTGCCGAACGAAGCTTCTGTTTTTGTTTTGCACGGCTACCGGTCCTATGAAGGAAGCCCCTCGAGAACGGGCAACTACTTTATCCAGCTTCTGGGCTTCAATTACTCTGTTGTCCTCTGCAGCTAATATCCTTCGAATTCACTCCTCACAAATGCCCAACACAGACATCCTCATTGTATAGCCACGCTCCCCACAATGTGACGTCTTGCACCACTAACATGATTTCCAGGCCGGAGCTATAGCAGCCCTCACCGTTGACCTCCTTGTCTATCCACTCGACACTATCAAAACCCGCTTCCAATCACCAGCACACCGACACCTTCCCCTCTTCCGTGGCCTCTACCAAGGACTTGGTCCAGTAGTCATCTCCACGATTCCGTCCTCGGGAGTCTTTTTCACCGTCTACGAGTTCACACGATCGCACCTCCATGCACACCCACTCTCCAACGCCCTCGCATCATCTTGCGCTGAAATTTGTTCCTGCGCTATTCTCACCCCCGCGGAGGTAGTAAAACAGAATGCGCAGGTATTGACGCGAAGGTCGGGCGGGATATCAACGACGCTACAGGCATTCCAGAATATCAAAAGTACCAGAGACCTGTGGAGTGGGTATGGAGCACTGGTAGCGAGAAATCTTCCATACACGGCATTGCAGTTTCCGGTGTTTGAGATGCTGAAGACGAAACTTTGTCCGCCGGGGTGCAGTGTGCAAGAGACGGTTATTTGGGCTGGTGTGGCGGCGGGGAGCTCGGGGAGTATGGCGGCCGTGTTGACAACTCCTATTGATGTGGTGAAGACGAGAATTATGTTAGCGGCGGGGGAAAAGAAGACGAAAAGGAAGGGGGTTAAGACGGTAGTGAAGGATGTGCTGAGAGACGAAGGCTTTAGAGGATTGTGGAGGGGTGGTGCATTGCGCGCTTTATGGACATTTTTGGGAAGTGGGTTATTCCTTGGGACCTATGAGGGGAGTAAGGTATGGTTGGCGAGTAGAAGGGGAGATATGAAAGAGGAGATTCTGTAAATCTCTTTCTGATTTGTGTACATATATAGAGCCCGGTAATTAGATCTATAGATTTGCTGTACGTTTGCTTCTAGAGTTTCTGTTTGTTGCTCTCAGATGGAAGGGGATAAGAGTCTTCTTAACATCTCGGTGACACCCGTATGAGGATATATGACTAACTATAGCGACAGTGAGTGTTCCGATCGATCGTTATTCTCAGGAGGGGAGAAACCCAAAATTCGGTCCCGATATCAAGTTCAAAGGTATTAATAATGTCTCGGGTAGAATGGTTGAAGTATTGGAGATTATGCCGTCGAACCCGATGCCTGGATTACGTAGGCCTTACATACGATATCTCGGATTTGATGAGCCCGAGTGCGGTTATCAACGGCTACGCAACCTACACAGTAGCTACACCAAAAAGAGTACACCACTTGGGTCAGGGCTCCTGGGACACGCTGAGCATCATATTCTACAAGTTTGTCTGAGAAGCGAATGGCTGAATCTACATGTCTACGTGTTCAGCGAGTCATGGCATGGTTTGGAGAAATTATTAGTTATAGTCAGAACGAGGGCGTTCCTGCGCTTCGGTAATTTATGCACCAGCCACAGCTACCGCTATACGCAAGCAAAGAACAGGTTATTGTTAGGTATATATATTTCTACGTTACGGAGCTGGATGCTGTAGGTGTGGAGCAAACCCGCAATGAAATATTGCAATTGCTGGTTTTCGACGTTATTGAGCAGGTCTAGCAAGGGCTTCCCCGAACACTGCTTTCTCGAACACTGTGCTTCCCCGAACACTGTGCTTCCCCAAACACTATGAATGTACTCTATGTGCATACCCTTCAATGGCCCTATACTGCGGCATCGCTTATATGGCCAGGTGTTTAGTATGAGAGTATGACGGTTTTTATTTCTAATACCCTCGTAAGTACAATGTACTAGTGCTAAATATTTCCCAAAATCTCCCGGTGTTACTTAGTGATCGTATCATTAGGTGCTGCTAACCATTTAATTTAAAGTCAAGTGTGAAGTGGTTGGTGCGTGCCCTAAGCCCTTTTGTTCGATGCAGGGCGCTTCCTCGGGCCGCATGGTCTATTGGGACGATTCCATCTACTGGACATCTGTTTCCTACATTATTTGCAGACGAAAGGGGGGATACAGAGGTTGAGTTCGTGTCATCATATCATACGGGTTTTCAACCCGCTTTGCCACTGCCCAGACCGCAGCCGCTTCCGCCGGTAATCTTACGCTGATATCACGCCGATCTTTCATAGCCACCAATATAATTGTCGGGATCCATATTGCCGAAAACCCTAATTTTGCTGCCGGATGGTATGAGTATTCTTGCTGATTCACATCTTGAACATGCGTCGTGCTGTATACTCACCGCAATGCTGTGTTTTTCAACCAATGAGCAGCGACCGACATCCAGCCAGCACACCAACGACTTAGGGTCTGTCTGGTCGTTGCACTTAACTGTGATCCTATCTACCTCTGCCTCTAAGCGTTGGCGGAAAAATAGCCGCCTGACAAACTACTCTAACTACCGCTCAAAACCGGTACTGAGGCACCGCCACTACTTCTGCTACCGTACAGCTTAGACTAAGCACTTAGCCGGTCATTGACGTAGCTGACCATGTAAAGATTAGCCTAATGTGGGACTGGTGTCTGCCGGAAATTGCAAAATATTGGCTATGTACGCGCGTCGTGGCACGGCCACCAAATCTAGTATCGCTCCTTCACCCCCGGCCATGAGTCATTAATTAGCCTTCAACAAATTAAATTTATGTCATTCTCGAGGTGATCATGTAGAGTACAATTGCAAAGAACACAAAAACGTAAGTATATTCCCCAAAAGACAAAGAAAAAAAGATCAGAAATCAAAAACGCTATTTATACAGACCACCTGATACCCAAAGTTTCATCACTAGTCTGCCTACAATGCCAAAATACCTGCCAAAATACCCACAACACCTGCAATGGCACCGGCAGCAACACGCGGTGCACCTGCAGCAGAGCTACCACTCGCAGAAGCCGATGGCGCACTGGCACTTGCAGTCGCCGCCGAGATGATAGCGCCCGCAACATCGCCCTCAATGCTGCTTGCAGCAGATCCAGCGATAGCTGTCTGAGTGCTAAAGAACGCAGCAACATTAGAAGTACCGCCAGCAATAGCACTCCGTAGGTCGCTCTCAATGTTGGAATAACCAGTGATGGACTTGTATTTACTGTCGATATGGCTGTCGATGGACTCGATGGCAGACGTGGCCTGGGACCAGTGGGAAGCGATCGCACCAGTAGCTTTGGAGAGATGAGACTCGCCGGCTGAGGTGATTGAAGCGAGGTGTGAGGCAAGGTTGGAAGCACCCGCGGTGGCTTCTGAGGCATAGCTGAGAACGCCCTTTGTGATATCTCCAGCTACAGAAGTTACCTTGCCATTAATAACAGTGCCCACGACTGAGATTGCATCGCTAAATGAAGTACTGTTAGCTTTGGCAGTGGAGAAATCGAGGGTGGAAAGATGTAGTTTACCCAAGGTTAGGATCTTGACGTTGCTGGAGGTTTGCGCCGAAGACAGAGGTGGCGGAAAGAAGTGCAAGAGCGAAGAATTTGGTCAGCATAATTGGGTTTGTTTGTTGAAGAGCAGAGAGTTTTGAAATTGAAGACTGATCGAGTGTGGAACGAAGCGTATTGAAGTGTAGCGAAGGTGATTGACTGATGAGAGAGGAATATGAAGGAGGACAGCGGTGAGAGTTTTATAAAGGGGAGCAATCTATTATATCACTATCACGGTCCGTTTTCGATGTCAAGCAAAATAGTATGGCTCGGCTGAGGCGCAGACCTCATCCAAGACGGTCTAACATATTAACATCCCCGCCGCCCAGTCGTCGATCGATTGACATGGGTTGTAGAGTAAAGACGCACCGGGCGTCAGCCACATAGCGTGACGTTGACTTCGGAAGTTTTTTTCTATTTCTATCCCGCATTCGCAGGTGCCGAATTCCGGCCACTGTGCTGCATGCGCAACCCCATGAAGAACCCAGATTTGTTGCTGTTCCATGACCCAAACACTTCAACAGGCGACTTATAAGCTTAGCGTAGTATGCGCACTTCCGTTCAAAGACCGAAATCACTCACTAACCCAACTAATTGATGTATCAAGCTTCTGAAACATTGCACACAATCGACGGATGCATGAAGTTTACCTACGAACGTATGCATATACCGGTAGGTGTAGTCGCACAGAGGTAGGAACGGATCATTTTTCTACTGGGCCTCGGGATCTTCAGCACTTCATGAGAGAGTACCACATGCGGGTTGCTCTACAACACGTATCACGAAAACCTTCCAGAACCCCCTCACCAATAGTTTATGTACAGCCACAGAACAAATTTGAGTGGACACACAAAACATAGCACTATAATTGGTGCATTAACTCAATTAGCAACAGCATCTAGAAAACTACAACTTGAGAAGGAAAGAATAGCATTCTAGAGATGGCATTTGGATACTTGTTGGAAGGTTGCTGTCAAAGTCAATATTTCGCGTGTTCACTCAATTTGTTCCGCGACTGTACGTGAAGCTTGCGACTTCGCCTGTTATACCTATGGACGAGAGCTGCGTGTCGACAGCGTACCGAATCCTAACCCCGAGTGCTGAGGTGTTGTTGTCCCCAAACTACGTATGTAAGATTTGTTATGTATAAGTAATACGACATTGTACTAGCGCAGCGGTTAGCAGTACGAGACTAACGACATTGATAGGTGTATCCCTTCCATTAAGCTAGCGGGAGTAAAGAGGAGGGTTCCTACAGAGACATAGAGTAGGTACTCCATATATTTATTGCGGCCGACCGCTAGGTTGGGCAAGTCATGTGGCTTTGGTCTGCACAGCGACTTTGCCACATCACGTGCCCAACTTAGCGGTCGGCCGCGTGAGCATTCTCCGCGCTACCACCCTTCTGATGGTGTACGCAGTACGGTTTCACGAGTTGGTCTGAGCCTTACGGATCTGCCGCGCATCCCAGTTGTCGTGAACCGGCCTCAGGCACGCCTATGCTGGAAAGTTTTTGCATTCTCACACATAATCGGGATTAGTGTCCAATGATATCACCTGCCATGTGATGAAAATCTACGGGGCATTTTTCCTACCCGTAACCAGAAAATCATTTCGAAAAGTAGACTTGTATTGTGCCGTAGAGCATGAGTATATATACAAATACTGTACGGTTTTCCCTGACTAACCGGGGGCAAGTCCTCAACTGTACCGCCGCTGACGTGCATCCATAGCCAGGACAACCCACGAATGCCTATTTTTATAGAGATTAGCACCGTTGCAGGGTTAGGCGCATGAGTGAATGCATGTTTATTTTGAAAGATAGATACTAGCAGCCGTCACCGTTAGATTCCTCTAGGATCCAATACCAGAAATTTTCGCATCTAGGAAATACTTTATTATACTAACAGCTAGTAACGTTAAATAGTATTTGAACCCTCAATTAGAAAAAGCAAAAAGATTTGTGTGTGATTGCGTATACCGGTCGGTCTCCAGTCGAGAGACAAGCTTTTTAGCTCGATCTCATATAAATCAAACCCCCCGAGATCCAGACTGAGCTGACTGGAGCCATCATAAAGGTACTCGAGCTTGAGGAAGTTCATACCGCAGATGGAGTCAATAGAGTACAGGAAGCTGAGCTTGAGGAGAACGTCTATGAATATGAAGAAAGATATTTTAAGATCTGGGGAGTCTGGACATTTCAATAAAACTATCACTGCATAGAGCCATCCTATGAATCGGGCCAGATAGAGCTACACCCTGGGCTCAGAAGCAATACCCGAGCACTCCTTCCTAGTACACATGTACATTGCCCCGAATTGGCTGGCGAGCTGGTAAATCGGACGAGGTTTACTAATGTAAATATGTCATGAATTTCTCATTGGAGAACTTCTGGTTGTTTTTCGGTCCGACTGTTCAAACTGTCCTTGGAAGTTCTCCGAAATTGCAGTACCCAGCGGGAGCACTCAGATTCCAAACTTCCTAGTGTAGCAATAGAATAATCGGAACGGCTAGAGCGACACCCCAGAATACCGGAAGAATTACTAATAACATGATTAAAGACAGCTTGCTATCAGAATATAATACTACAAACAAACACCAGGAGCTGTAACAAGGTTTAAAACTTGTAGCGTTCATTCTTTTGCTCTCCTTTGTCCACAGTGCCCTAAATACTACCCTTTCGCCCTAAACAGTTGCATCTATTCTCCTATTAACTTATCATACGGGGGCACCCATACCAACTTTGCCTCGCTCGCTCGCTAGCCCGTTTCACAGCGCTTGCAAAAAAGTGAAAGTCTGAGTACGAGAGTAGGGTACCCGGACATACTCTAGAGTGTCGTGTAAGGCTGCGACTATGCCTAAACTGGGGCGGTAGCTACATCGCTAGTAATTATGATGGAAGGTATTTTCTAAGAGAGCTCGAGAGCACAGTAATGAGCGTATTCGTTACAGAATGAGATTGGAAGTAAATAAGAGAATATCTATCTGAGTTAAACTAGGGAGCGTTCCTGCAATAGAGCGAAAGAAACTAATCGGAGGATATGTTGAACAGCCGGCGCCCACATCTGTCACTCGCTGGTATCCAAGCTGGTTCCCCAATCGTAGCAAGCAGATTCGGGGCTGTGAATCGACAACGTGGTTGTGCAATTGCAACTGGCGATGCAAGGATTTTGGGGAGCCGCGGGGATAGTTCCAATCTTACTCTCACCTAAACGAGGGGTGGGAGTAATAGATCCCGATGAATGTGAGGATGCATGTAACTAATTGGTCGAAATACATAAGAATTATGTGACGGTTTGTAATGACACTTGTAATGGTTGATGCAATGATTCATTCTTTACTAGACTGCCAATATCAATGTACGAAAGACAAGAGTAGCGCCATTAACATTACATGGCCCAGAAGACCGATTAGCTGCGAGTCCGCTTTGCAGCTTTCACCTTTCCTCCAACCCAGGTTCTTCTCTTTCCATTCCTCAGCATCGAAAGACCAAAGAAACGTCTCTTAAATAAAACATCCCCATCTTCGCTCTTTTGCCTCTCCAGCTCAGTCACGGACAATCGAGAAACCTCGCGCATCCTGTTAGCATCTACACTCTCCCTGATTTTGTAACGAGACAAAGTAAAATTGATCTTCCTCCTCATAGATTCCTCTACCTTTCCCAGAGCGAACCGGGTCCCATTGCTGTGGTGGAACTTCAAGGCAAACAGTGTCCAATGTCGCACTTGCTCAAGGAGTCCGTTCCATTCAAACATGTTGTCGCAATCAAAGCTGGAGTAAAATTCAAAATCGTTGGCAGCTATCGCACCCATTATGGAATCAAACTTCTTTAGAAGGAGATTTGAGCCATAGCGACGGAATAAAGCGAGCACGGTGGGATTGGTTGCAAGAAAGTTGTAGAGATCGCGCGGAGACGGTTCTTCGATAAGCTGGAGGGTGATTACATAGATGACGTCGTCAGGGAGGCAGTCCATTATTGGCGCTCCAAAGGCGCACTGGCGGCGAGCTTGGCTGTTGAGTTGGCGGATATGTATACTGAAAATTGCGGAAGATGAATGAGGAAAGCGGGAACAAAGGGTTGAAATGGAAGAAAAGTGAGATTGACTTATATGCTATAGCCTCACAATTCGTGTTCTTTTCTGTCCCTACAGACAGGGGACTCCAACAACCTATTGGAGGTATGACTCGTTATAGATATGAAGATACCATATATTACAGGTGAGTTGTACTGAGGCTCTGCGTCATTGCTCGGGTAAGTAGCGGGGTTGGTGAGTTGGACTCAGGTAGCGTGCTTGGGGTCGAGTGATACGACATGCGTAGGTGACGCAATTCCTCTTAGACCCGTAGACTATTCCCTATGATACAAGCAATCCCCAATCAAAAATTTGAATACTCTCTTGAAAATTGCATCGTAAGAGAATTGAAACAATTCCCTTTCTCCGATATGATTAAGTTCACTTTCGTGACTCACAAAAGTTCATTCACAAAGTCAATAGAATTCGTAAATCGTGATATATATATATCGTCTCGTATTATACTATTTACTGTATGTACGTACGTATAATACATGTACGTACATTATGTACGTACATACTACTTTATACTATCATATATGCATACGTACCATGGCCGGTACCAACTGACAGGCCTATGCCAAAAAGCACGTCTGACGATCAATGAGCACTGATCTGCGCCATAGAACGCAATTCGCTCTCGCAGTATGTCGGCCAATGCCTATAAGTGCAGTGAGTTGATCTGCATAATGATCTGTTGGGCTCCAAGGTGCCGGCGCCGGTATCTGACCTCCAGACTTGGTGCCATTTGAGTTGTCATATCCACTTTGAGATTGCGGACACAGACTCTCAGACAGAGGTTCTGGTCTAAGAGGAATTCCATTTAGCCGAACTTGGTTCTTATGTTTCCTTGCTCCAAGTCATTGCTGGCAAAGAATCGAACATATGTTGCAGTTCGACTAGCTCGAGTTTCAAGTTGTGTTGAAAGAATTGCTGTACCCAAAGATTGTGCATCTGCTCTGAATCATTGATGAAACAGTTTTTATAGTCGAACGTCCCAGTGCTGCAGCTGCTCATCGGTGACAGCTTCTGTGGGAGATCTAGCGTAGTATTCGCGGAGGTGCTGGCTCTCATTGCTGGTCAGAGTGTATATAGGTCCCCGATTAGTGAATGTTGCAGCATTGAATTCAGTTTTTTATTGTTATGGGTATTGGGTCGGGTTTATTAAATGCAGCAAGCTTGCGTAGAACTGATGTAAATTAAAGAGTACGCTTGATCGTGGTACATTCCCAATATAAGCGTCATCCAGATCTACATCATCGGGAAGCATATCTGGTAACAATGCCGATGTTTGTCAAGTAGTGAAGATTCTCAAATAGAATTCACAAACGGACCTTCTCAAGCCCGAGGGGACTTCGAAAAATCCAGCCTATTCAAACTCCCATTATTTCATCCCTCCGTTGTTTTCTCCGTCACTCGTCCATCCACCTCATCATGCCCTTATCATTGGCAACCGGTATGAATTACAGCTCCCCTCCTCTTAATTTATACTTAGCTAACATGTAATACTTCTCACATTCCATCCGTATAGCTCAACAGCTCTATTCAATAACGTTGAAATCATTGTCGTTTAGAGGAGAAAAATAAGTGTACCTCATGGGATATTTTACTAAACTAAGCCTGCAGCCGGTTGTTTACACAGAGTATGTACCAGGCTGTTGAGGGATTCAGACCATTCACGGATGGCCTAAGGCCGTTCGTAAACAGCCTGGGGTCACCACACAAATGTGAACGGCCTAGGTCAAAGAGAGGATCCTTGTATGGGCTGGGAGGAGACCGCCAATTGCCTAAGTCCATTCACCGCCACTGGCCGCTGGTACTTCAGCGTGCCAGCTCCCACCAATAACAAGTACTATGCCGTACCGTGAGCACCGTCTCCAGCTAACTCGTGGAAAACCCAGAGTCGGCATCGACAGATAAATTGATATATATGTTCCGTACCATCGGCGACCCTAACGGTTCACGAACTGTAAAGGCCGGTTCGCAACATCTGCAGTCCAGTTCATGAACCGGAAAGCGTTTGCTAACAAGCTCCCATCCACGACTGCTGATTCTTGCTACATATAACCTCCCTAGCCCCCACTCCCCCAGTCATGCGGTGGCTTGGGAAATTGAAACCGGTGATATATCGGCCTCAGTTCGCTCTTCTAGTAGCTTTAAGTCCTGTAAAAATATAGCACAGGGCAGCTGATGGGTATCGAGATTGCTCTTCAAGCATCTGTAGCACTGTATCACGTGCTTTCTTTGAGTTTACACCAACCTTGTCGCTTATGGATGGCTGAGAAGGTAAATGGTGTCTCGGAACCCTCCACCCTCTTGAGGCTAATACAGTGCACGATAATTTCGTTCCTAATTTTGCTTAGCGAAACGGAAGTACTAGTATGTAAGGTCAGGCAGTAGAAGATCAGACGGTCCTTTTCTAGCAGGTTACCACAATAAACTGACTAGATATGGTACTGTACCGGTCTTCGTGGTTAGTACGTTAGCAGTTAGAAAGGGGTGTACTAAAGAGTTTTTATTGCGTTTTTGGTCGATTCTTGACCATTCGGAGATCGGAAAAAACTGCCATCACAAAAAAGTGTACTAACCACGAAGACCGGTACAATATAGCGATGGGTATAACACGATCTGAATATTAACAGAAAGGGCAAAGCCAATGTGCTTTGATTTTGTTCTTAGCTTCACCCCCTGGTCAGTAGTGACTCAACACCCTGCCCACATAGCAAAATCCATTGCCAAAAATGGGGTGTCCGATCTTCTACTGCCTGACCCGAGTAGAGTATATCGGCGGTGCAAAAAACCGGGGAGGGTTGCAGCCGGGCTTCCGAAATGGAAACGAGCTCCAGTTTGCGATTCGGAGGCCTCCAGTCCCAGGTCGCCAACCGTACAGAACTAATATCATGCTGCCGTTGTTGACGCAGCGGAGGACTTTTGCATGAGATCACGTGATTGCTTATCATATCTACGAGTTTCTCCTTTTCTCTTTCTCTTGATCTATCTTTGATTGTACTTTACATTACACACGAGATAATCGACAAGTTTCTACTCTCACCGCTATGTGTATGTGTTAACAGCCGTATATGCATTTGCACCGAGTGTAGATCTATTGAACATCGGAAGCTGTGAAAGACAGTAACAGGAGGGCGGCTGGAAATAGAGAACGCCGCGAAAGACTGCAAAACTGGAGAAGAGATAGAAAGTTCATTGCGCTTTCCGAAATTCGCACGACATTTAAAAGCTGTATCAAGTTCTGTGATGATGATGGGGGTGCTGCGGCGCTGGGTTGCGTTATATATATACTTGGTTACCGTGACTCGAGTATGTGGGCATGGGAAATCGATTGCAGTGACATCCAAATCTTCTAAGTATTTTGTTAGGCCATTGATGGATCCTCTCTTTAGCCTAGAGTAGGCCGTTCAATCTCCAAGCTGCTCTGACCCATGAATGGGACAAATAAAAATAAGTTATTCAAATTAAATTTGTGCTACTGAGAGGACTATTGAGAGCTAGCAATTTAATTGTTGGTAAGTTAGCAGAGTAAAATTATTATAGATAAAGTCAGTAAAAGCCAACTGACTTCAAGTTATAAAACGAGATATATAGAAGCGAAGCGAAGCAAATGGACTAAGTATACAATAAAAGAGATATATACAAGTGAAGCAAAGCTAACTGACTTGTAAAAGAAATATATGGCAGCAAGTTGAAGCTAATGGATGTGCAAAACAAGATATATAGAAGCAAAGCAAAGTAGTCTCGAACTGCTTACTGGGAACCGCTACTGGCGTAGCGGTTCGAGACTAAAAGCAAAGCAAATGGACTTATAAAATAAAAGAGATATATAGAACTGAAGTGAAGTTAACTGAGTTGTAAAAGAAATATATGGCAGCAAACCAAAGCCAATGGACTTGTAAAAGAACTATTCTCTAGTAATTATTTATACGCGAAGGTATTTTTTGATTTGCATATTTGTCTGTCCCATCCATGGGTCCATGAATGGAACCGCCCTGTCCATGGATGGTACTGCCCGTCCAGGGATGGGCGGCTACCATGAATGGTCACAACAAAGCCGTCGATAGTTAGCCTGACTATTTATAGACAGCATGAATCCCTCAACGGTCCGAAACAACGATTTAGACAGCTTGTGGGAACCTATAACTAGGTTCCAGTGTAACCGGTGGTTTGTGTTGCTGGCTGCTAAGGAGGGAGGCGAGGCGGTGACTGAATTAGCTATATCTCTGTGCGGGAAAGGTTCATATGCATGCGGATGCCACTTTCATCCACAGTTAGTTCCAACTATCGGTTCACAGGAGCAGAAGAGAATTGGAGAGAGTTCAAGGTACATTTGGTAATGGCTGTCAGTGAGTCGCTTGAAGGCAGCGGAGAGTCGTCAGAATATTTTGGCTATGATGGTAGAGCGTGTTCTTTCTCGTGGGTGGGGAATTGATGTAATTGGTACTAGCAGGTTTCAGTGGCGTTTAAATCAAAGTTCCCGCACTTCACCGACTGCAGAACTTATAAAAGAAATACAAGCTTAGATTCACGCCGATAGCTGAGTGCCACGAGACGACCTCTTACTTAGGCTAGATAATGCCAATCATTATCTGAATCCCCGTAGACCCGTCTCAATATCTACAAATACAGGTTTATGCAACGCTGTATTCCACCAGCTCCACAAAAACACCCTATATAACTTGGTTGCAACCAAAATATCCATTCCCTATCACTCCATATATATAAATACCATCGAACAGCACTATGACCCACTTCCTATTGTCTCTTATCCAATATCGCTTCGCAAGCCTTCAATGCACGAACGACAGCCACAAACATAATAGGAGTCACCACATATGCGTACGCTAGTGTCCTGGCGACTTTCATTTTCGCGGTCCGTCCTACTCCGGCAACCTCTACCAGACTCGAAAGTATCATAGCGGGGGGTCCGATTGGCTGAAGCCTTCGAGGGGAAAGTTAGATATTGCAGAACCGGAGGATAATGTGGGACCTACATCATACTCCACCAAAGCATTGGGTCATCGCCCAACAATTTCGTCTTTGTTGCCAATATGTAAATAATCAGAATACTGAAAACGCCCCAAAATACGAAGCGTACGAGGAAAATAATCGCAATAGCTTTGTTCGGAGGACACGGTGAGGAGGATCCCTTTGGCATAACGAGGGAATCGGAGAGTTTAGTACCAACAACAAACATCTGCAGTGATGTGAATAGATCACCAATGTTGCGCACTGACGAGGTAAACCAAACGTTTAACCACCCTCCATCCTGCGAATTTGCAAAGAGAGCGCGGTGCACGGAGGGAGTCAAACCGACGAATAAGCTAATGAGTGCGCCCCACAAGGTTGGATTGAGTAGCGAAGCAATGTAGGACAAAGTTGATTGCAGGCGTGTAGGTAGACGGTTGAAGTGTTTTGATGCCGTTGATTCGAGAGAAGAGATGCGCATCGTTATCGGCTTTGGGAGGAGAGACGTGTTTTCATCTGCTTCTTCACGTTATTGCGAAGCTTCTTCCTCCTCGTTTTCGTCGTCGTCGCCATTGCAATTGAGAAGCTTTGGACCAATTACAAAGGTGGCCGTGTTCGAAACCATACTATTGATCAGAAAATAAGATTGCGACCTGTCTACCGCACCAGCCACGTCGTTTCCCGTAATTGAAGTCAATATCCCGGTTGTCATAAGACTCTTCGTTAAGAGCAATGGCAAATTAGTCGTGTTATTAAACATGCACGCGGGGGCAACCACAAGACGGTAGCTTCAGAACCTTTTCCGCTGCTTTTCCGAAAGACAAAGAGATTGCATGGTAGATGAAGGCCCAAATAAACACTGGAACGTAGTTGGTGAAGTTATGAGTGTTAATTTCGCTACCGATCTTAGTGATCAGGAGTGCCGGGAGAAATATGTTGACACAAAGAGAGGAGACATCCTTTGCTGTCCCTGAGCTGATGATCCCAAGCCGAGAAGCGAGAACGCCATAGCTCAACGTGAGTAGGACGGAGAAGGAAGCCTGGAATGCGCCAAGAGCAGAGGTTGCAATGGCGGAAGGCATTACAGTTAGCACAATAGATTGGGGATTGGTGGCAAACCAGCAGGAATGGGAGAGGAGGTGGTGGTGGGGTTAGAAGTGGAAGACATGAACGGATGGGGTTTTGATGGGTTTTACTAGGGTGATCGGCGGAGAGCACGCGAGACAGTTCCTGTTGTGGAAGAAGTGTGATGTCATTGGTCGTCATGTTCATGGCGAACCCTAGCTCTCTTGAGAACGTCTATTCTGAAAAGGCGTGACTTAATCTTGTTTGAGAATAGAATCAACTAAAAGAGCGGTTGAAGAATGGCTGCGAAACGTTCTAGGAACACTTCGATAACTTGTTTCTAGATGTTACCTAGATTTTGAACAGTTGCCCGGTGATGTGCGACAATCCAACTTTTGTCACAACAGTGTCGTAGATCGTTAAATGAATAACCCAACAAAACATTTTAGACCAATCGATTAATCTCCACCCCCGATTTTCCTATCGTACGAGCAAGAGCAAGCGCGAATATCATTGCGTCACAGTATCGCACTCGATATCATTGTGCGAATTTATGTTACTTTGGATGCTTCTTTGACTTGTTGATTGACTTCTCTATCTCCAGGGCCTAAGGCCCGTATATCTATAATCTCCCATATGCGTACGCGTATGCTCCATTGACCTGAGGCACATCACCCTGGTCCTAATACATATCCTCATACAGCCACCATCTTCATACAAGTCTTCATTCTCATACAAGACATCAGACGGTGCTGAGACTCACGATCCAAGTACACATGCAACAATATGTGTTGAAAATATCCTGATTGCTCTATCTCGAGGGCCAAAGACCGTATATGTAGAATCTCCCATATGTGTACGTGTATGCTGTATCTGACATGAGACGCATCACCTGGTCCTGATGCATATCCTCATACAGTCACCATCTTCATACAAGTCTTCATTCTCATACAAGACATCAGACGATGCTGAGACTCACTATCCAAGTACACATGCAACACTCCCCCCTCTTGCTACGCTCTGTGGAGCAAGAAACAATCAAACAAAGATGATGTGCAACTTGTGATTCCCACTGTAGCCTCCTTAAAACCCTGCTTGAGAAATGAGCAGGGAAAGAGTACTACCGTAGCCTTAAATCAAACTTTGAATTGACCTCCAATTGACATCCATTACCATAAACCCATTGCTTTCGTAAACTTCGTATGCTTATCTTGAGTAAGTGCCTTTGGGAATATATCTGCCGCATTTTCATCCATGTGTACGTAGAAGTAGTTGACTATTCGGCATTTGTGTAAATCTCGACTATTGTGATAACAAACATCGATGTGTTTAGTGTAAGCCTTTATGATTCCCGTGGTGATGAGAGCGAGAGCTCCCTGATTTTTGCCGTTGATTGGCAGCAGTGATGAGTTCTTCTGAGAACCGTGAATATCCTTTTGCAATTGGAGTAACCATTTTGCTTCTCTAGAGACCTCTGAGCAGGCGATGAACTCGGCCTCGAAAGTTGACATGGCAATGAGGATTTGTTTCAAGACTGCCATGAGATAGCTCCATTGCTTGCGAGAAACACAGCCTCCCCTGGGATTTGTGGTCTGCGCTGTCATTGGCCCAATCGGAATCCAAGTACCCTGCGAGACAATTGCCGATGTCGATGCCGATGCCATTCCGATGCCGATGCCGATGCCGATGCCGATGCAGATGCAGATGCCAATGCCAATGCCAATGCCAATGCTGATGCTGATACCATTGCAGTTGAAATGTAGTCAAAAATCAGCTGTAGATTTGAGGTACAGAAGAACTCTCATAGCAGCGGTCATATGGCTGGTGAATGGCCGCGAATTCTAAGGAGAAAGAGAAGCGACTGTATAAAAGATACCTGGCAAAGTTGCAAGTGCTGCGTATATTAGTGATCCCATGACTGCTTGATAGTCTCCACCGGGAAAATGACCTTACGCGACGCATAACTCATAGAGAAGCTGTTTTTGGGACGGTAATTCATAGCATATTTGACGCGTGGCACTATGAGGTCCTATGGACCTGCACATTGACTAGATTACTATGATACGCATGCGATTATGTGCGCTTGATACTATACATCATGCTACACTCAACCAACTTGAAGCCAAACTGCCAAATGCACTTCATTGCACGCTCCCAAGTACGCTCTGAAGTACACTCCTGATTGCACTCGATTGCACACTCCCAGCCTACTTGGCTCTACACTCCTAAGTACACTCTCAAGAGGCAAGACACTCCCAATCTCACTTGACTATATGCTCCCATGTATGCTCCTACGTGCTCGATCCAGAGACTTACTGAGTTGCAGGCGCCAGGCACCGGGAGGCGTGAGGCAGGTGGCGGGTGGCATATGGTGGCCGAAATCATGACGTCGGTCGATATCATTGTCTGAACTTTATCTTTAGCGTGGCCACCGCGACGATATCTCACGATGCCTCACGGTCATGGTGTTGACAATTGCAGCCTTAGATTCTGCAGGAATGGTAGACAATTGGATCTTGGGGAGAGCAGATCTCCGACTCAGATTTTCCAGCGGAATCTGCTGCCCGCTTCCCACCGATTGTGGCCGTATGTGTGCGCATTCGGTCCGGGGCTGATGGTGATGATGGCAATAGTGCTGATGGCGATGGTGATGTTGGCGATGGTGGTCATAGTACTAGACGCACTTAGACAAGTAGGTTGGCTACGTCAACGTTAGCATCAAAGCTTCCACAGACTTAGAGCCTTCTATTAGCCAAAGCTTCCACAAACTCAGAGTTTTCCATCGGCCAAAAGCTTCCCATGGAAAACTCTACTCCTCCCGAAGCGCGGCTTTCTCAAGTGCAGCTCTCAAGCGTGGCTCTCTCAAGCAGGCTCTCAAGCAGGCTCTCAAGCAGGCTATGAAGCAGGCTTCCAAGCAGGCTATCAAGCAGGCTTCGAAGTAGGCTCTCAAGCAGGCTCTTAAGCGCCAGCGGGCTCTCCAGCGGACTCTGTGTGTGTACAGTACCGGTATAACAGCCAGACAGTAAAGACAGGTATAGGTCCATCTCCGGCCGCCAGCCGTATATAGTTCCATAGGCCCAAGCGCACATCTCTATGAATCGACTATAGATGACTATAGACTGCGCGTCGCGCAGGGGCCTACAGGAAGCTTGCTATGAGCTGCGCGTGTGCGCGTAGCGCAGCCTATAGTCGATTTGCACTTTTGCCGATGTAGTTGTATGTGGTAGTTACTAAGCTTAGTGAAGTATGCTTTAAGTTGTTCGTCCTCCTTAGGTTGGCAAGCACGGAACTGGCGAAGAATGTCCTGTCTGCCGATATAAGATCCTGCGGTGTCCAGGCTGGTTTCTAGTATGGTCCACATCTTGTGAGGATTTCTTATACCTTTGGCAATGCACTGTACTTTGGGGGAACAGGACAGTCTGATTATAGATGCAGCCTTGGCTTTCTTAGCCTTCCAATCATCATAGTTGTCATCGCGGTCAAAATCAAGGGGCTGCGGTCCAGGATCATCTCCGGTGACGATTGCGTATGCTCTCATAGCTCATAGGACGAGTATCATATCGTCTTTCCATTCGTTGTAGTTAGTGTGAGTGAACTTAGGGATGTTGCCCCACTTAGTCTTGTTGAAGGCGAGTTTGGAGGAAGTTATCAAGGAAGTCATCGTGAGATCGTAGAGATGGCTTGAGTTTTAGTGCTGTTTATGTGGCTGTTGCTACGGTGATGAGGTTTAGGGTTCTTAATGCTCTTTGTTGTTGTTTATTCATACTGTATGCACTCTAACTAGAGTATGACAGAGCCCCATATCCCCTCCGCCTCCGGGCAAGCCGGTTAAATGGCGGAGTTCCCCACCCACTACCCTTTGTCCCCTTCACACCGGGGGGCTGGCATTGGGATTCGAACCCATAGCATTGTGACCGTATACCCCGCCTATACTTTCAGGAGCGATACCACTGCGCCACGGGGCCAGCCCTTCCTGCCTACTAGTCTGCCGCCACGAGTTCACTATTAGACGTGTATAGACTTCTATCATAAACAAACGGGAAGGCAAAATAAAAGAGCGGGTTCTGTTGAGCCTTCTATCAGCGATAGAACACGTCAAATAGACACGGTAGCCCTGCGCCATGCTCCGCGTCCGTTTCTCATCGGGAGCGGAGCGGAGGGTCCTTAAGACTCCGTTTCCGCCAAAGCAGTCGTAAGTCTGAGCCAGTCGGATAGATTCCAAATATTACGTCGTCGGGATCATGGGTACCGGTATACGTGGGGTATCGTTGTCTAGGGTCCTCAGTCGTCCCACGCGCAACGGCCCTGGCCACGCGCGCTGTTAGTCCCAGGAAGTGATGTTGATGCCAACGAAATACCCCTTTCAAGCTTACGAGTTGCGGTTCAATTGAAAATTGGACGTCTTTTTCATGAGTGGGTCTAGTACGCTGTTGTTGTTGTTTATTCATATTGTATTCACTCTAATTAGAGTATGACAAAGACCGATTCCCCTCCGCCTCCGGGTGAGCCAGCTAGATGGCGGAGCTCCCCACCCACTACCCAAAAACGAAAATTCACCCCCTCCCCTCTTCCACCCCCATTACCCCAGGGCACCATATTCTAGTCCTCCCCCAGAAATGTAACTGTTCGGATCCAGTACCACATTCGCCTGAGCGCTGGGTCTCATTGACGTTATCGCAGTGGAATACCCCAACCGTCCTACCGTGGGGTGTGAACAGCACCTTTGATGTGTCTACTGATTTTTGCTGTTTAAGTGGGTTGATGCGTCCATGGGAACAACTCGTACTGGTGCTTGGGGGCCTGAGAAGCAGGTCTTCCATCATAGCTCCTCCGAGTGTTGTGGGTTGGAGCGTGCTGTCCTCAGAAAAACTCTTCATTGAACTGCAGCGCTTTCACGCCCTAGATGTATTGTGTTGTCGATTGTGTCGGTTGTGTTGTGTCGGTTGTGTTGTGTCGTGAAAACCATGTCGCTAACTTGCGTAAAACATCGAAGGAGGCAAGTTGCCCTGGAAGAGGGACTACCATTCGAGGTCCATACTGAGTGGTATTGGGTGGTTGTCGCAGTCTGAGGTACACTTGAACACGAGGGGTGAACAAGCGGACACACACAGGTATGGTCTAGTACGCTCATCCCCGGGGTGTAAATGAAGACATATCCGAATGCGAAATGCGGAAGGAATGGCATTGATATTCCGTCTCCGCAATGTCCACTACGAGATATACACACCATATACACAGTGCTACGCTTTTAATAAGCTAATTCCCGTGTCAATTGGAATAGTAAGGCAGGTTTGTTTGTAATCACATTGTATTCGGCTGTTGAAGTGTTGATATAGTGTAGATAGTCGAGATAAACTGGGATATGCATGAGCCCTTAAATTGCCGCTAACGTCCTAATTCTGCTTCAATAAAGTGAGCAGTAAAGGAAGGTCATGAGAGATTTTCTCCGACCCCCTGCTATCCGGCAGAGCCGACGGCAAAAAGAATTACCCTATATAGAAGAAAATCTTCCCCAGGACGGAGGTTTAACGATCTCCGCTTCGATCGTGGCCCTACAATAATTCCCAGGACGGAGGTTTGTTACTGTCCGCTTCGATCAGGTTCTGGTTTCCGGAAGCTGTGCTGTCACTATATAAGAGACGTGTCAACCTTGGAACTTGGAATCGGCTTACAGCTTCGATAAAGACGAGAAAAGAAATGGGGGTATTCCATATCCAGGACATCTTTCAGCTTCCACTATGGGCTCTGGCCAGTTTGCCGGTCGTATTTGTAAGAGATCGGATCCAGCATATACCGGGGGATTATTGCGTCATACTGACCGGAATATTCTTCAGCTTATTGGTCGGTTCCTGCTCCACGGTATCCATAACCTTTATTTCCATCCGCTCTCGAAGATTCCCGGTCCAAGGCTCGCCGCATTTACCCAGGTTAGTCTCTCAATAGCCGCCCGCCTGCCCGTTCGCCCGCACTAAACCCTCACACAGCATTACTTTTCCTATATCTTCCTCTCCGGACGGTACCACTTAATCGTCAAAGACCTCCACGATAAATACGGGCCCGTTGTCCGGCTCAGCCCTACGCAGGTTTCCTTCATCACCGCCAAATCATGGCGAGATATCTACGGATCCACGAGCGGACGCAAGCTCTTCATCAAATCCGATTTCTACGAAGGCGACCGGAGTATTCCCCCGAGCATCATCAGTTCTCGAGACCCAAAGGAACACGCGGGGATGCGGAAGCTACTTAGTGGTGCGTTTTCGATCAAGGCGCTGGCGGAGCAGGAGGATTTGATACAGGGCCATGTCGATATGCTGGTGAAACAGGTTGGGGTGTATGCGAGTAAGGATGAGGGAGACGATATGGTCGTCTGGTATAACCGCGCCACGTGGGATATTATTGGAGATCTGGCGTTTGGGGATCCTTTCGGCTCGCTGAAGGATGCGAAAACACACTTTTGGGTTGCGGTGGTGCTGGATATGACCAAGGCATTCGCGTATTTCAGCGTGTTGGCGAAATATATTGGGAATTCGTGGTGGGGCAAGACGTTGAAGCGCGCGCTGGTGCCAAAGAGACTGATGGAAAACAGACTGAGGCATCGGCAGTATAGCCACGATAAGCTCGCAAAGTTAGCTCACAGCCCCGGTAGTAAGTTATGCGGGAATTTTGCTAATCTTGGAAATTTTGCAGACGCCTAGCCGCGAAAACGACAAGAAAGGATTTCTTGACAAATATCATCAGCAAGATGAAAGCACAGAATATCAAGCCCGAAACAATGGACGCGCATGCATCCACCCTAGTGCACGTTCTTCCATAGCACTGTTGTGACGCAGCCATTAACGTCCCGCAGTATCGCAGGCTCAGAAACCACCGCAACCTTCCTCTCCGGCGTAACCTACTACCTCTGCCGTACCCCGCACGCCTACGAAACGCTCGTCGATGAGATCCGCTCCACTTTCTCCGAGTACAACGACATCACCGGACAAACCGTCGCGCACTGCAAGTACCTGACTGCCGTCATTGATGAGGGACTACGTCTCTACCCACCTGCGCCCATTGGGATGGGACGAGTTAGCCCCAGGGAGACAGTCGATGGCATATTCATTCCAGAGGGTGTTCGTATCGCATCTCAACTTCAACTCCGCACATACTGATCCCTCGCATGCAGATCGAGGTGTTCACGAGCCCTTGGGCCGCAACCCACAGCGAAAGCAACTTCCACCGGCCATACGACTTCCTTCCCGAGCGCTGGATCGACAAGGACTGCAAAGATGAAAAGGAGGCGAGTATGCCGTTCCATCTCGGGTCACGTATGTGTCTTGGTCGGAGGTGAGTTTATTATTCACCACCCCCCCACACTCTACTAGCTGCGACTAACCAAGGGAAAAATAGTCTGGCCTGGCTGGAGATGCGCCTGATTTTGGCAAAATTGTTGTGGGTGTACGATATGGAGCTGAAGGACTACAACGTTGACTACGCGCGCGATACTAAGGTGTATGTGATAATTGTAAAACCAAAGCTGCGGGTCAAATTTACAAGAAGAGCTGGGGCAAAGGTGCCGGCGTGGGATGATGAGTGATTAAGAGGGGAAAAGGTCGATAGGAGTGAGTTTTTGAGGGTGGTATAGAGAGTATATCGTTGGGGCATATCCCACTACTTTAGGGGTCTCGGAAATGTACAGGGACTTCAATATTATCCACCGATGTGCGGCTTAGAGTGGAGTAGAGTAGAATGGCGCTATGTAAATACACAATTATACTGAGGACTTCTGAACAAAGAGCCGTTAATTCTGCTCTTGTTTCTTTACGAAAAGAAAAAACTTAAACTTCAGTGCCCTCCCTACCAGCACACCAGCGCGATGCTATTGACCCCCTGTTAACTGTTACCACTTCTTTGAATCCTTTACAATGGCGTTCATCTTCTCCGCCCTCTGCCTCCCAGCTTTAGCTTCTGCCCCACCTTCTCTGACACACCTTTCACGCTCCGCACCTTTCTCTCGTATCAGGTGCTGGTGTAGCGGGAGTTGCGGTACCCCTGGTCTTCGAGAGGTGCCATCTCATCCTTGATCCTCCACGATCTAAAGAAGTCTGCTCTCGCCTCATCAAAGCTAGTCCTGCCGACGATTTCGACGAGATTAGTTTTCTGTTGTAGGTATTGCAGCTTGCAGTGTTGATTGAAACCACATGCCGTGCACGAGCAGCAACCAATTCGACAGAATTCCAACTGTCAAGAGCATGCTGCCAGTTCCTACCACACCGGTAAGCTTGTATGTTCTGGCTGGGGTTTTTTATTGCAGATCCGGATGTGATTGCCGTAGGAAGCTTCGCTGTTCGGGACCACCGTACATCCGTAGATCCACCAGTGACATCTACTGTGCGGGCCGACTAGAGCATGACTAAAGTAGGCAGCGTCGTTGGTAGTCGAATTTCATTGTTGTACAACCGGAATCCGAGCCAGCCGAACTTATACTAACGTAGAAAGAAGTTAGCCTCTGAATGTTCGTGTCCATAATTGATTGTGATCTAGAGCGGTATGGTTTCTAATACTCGTCGGCTACCTAGATATTGGCAGAGAAGATAATGTCGTCGATTACTTCATAGTTCCAAGCATCCGGGATGTAGAGGTAGTGGCGTCTTTGGAAATTTGTGGTAGGGTGCGAAATCCGATACTTCTCATCCTCGGAACCCTCACGCCGTCCATCATCGTACCTTCTTCTCGATCCTACTCAATAGGACTTGCTCGACCCAGAACCCCAAGACCGAGGCGTTCTCGCCACAAACTCCACCATGTTATACCATTGTTGTTTTAAGGTGTCCCCACTCGTGTGTTTGCGCAAGAATGCTGCCATCGCGTTCCACACGAGGCCGGGCGTATATTTCTGATGTTCTGTCTGGTGACATAAAGTACCGGTTGCCCATCAGTTTCTCATTGATCAGACAGCTCTCCATCAATTCGAAGAACCTAGGGAAGCGTTAGCAGCTGGAGTAGTACACTACTAGATAAACGCTCCAACATACCACCTCTTCCCTGCTCTTGATGTAGTTCTGACACACCTTCATCCGTTGCGTAGGTGCGACGCCGACAGTGCCAAGGTAGATCTGCAGAACGGCGGCCCAAGTGATGTTGAATTTAGAGATGAAGGGGCCACCAATTCTTTCTATCCCAAATCTGTCGACCCACTGCTTAACATGCTCCAAGAAGAGCTGCATTTTGGGCCCAGTATTGCCGAAAGAAGATCCGGGCCGGATTATACAGCCAAACATCCGCAGGCCTGCAGTCTGGCATCTCCTGAATTGACTCGCACCGACCTTTGCCAAGGGCGGCTTCGTACATGGTGACCGGTTTGTGAATCTCGGAACACAGACGCTAGGTGCCGCCGTTCTCGCTATTGTTGATTGTATCGTCATCGAACCTGAGGATATAGACACGTCACTTATGGGGTAGTCATCGAGTGGTATAGGTTGAGCGGGTGTAAGAGAGAAGTAGCGTAACGTGGTAGGGTTGTGAAAGATGTGAGGGCGTGAAAGAGGTGGTGAGGTGGTTAAGTCGGTACTACTTGTTGTTTCTTCCTTCGAGCCAATCGGAATCGAGACGTCAGATTGAGCTTGGCAATCAGTCTCATGACTGCCAATCTCCGACAAAGAAGCGAAAGCGAGCGACAACAACCCAATAAGTGGTGTCCACGACGGATTCCAGATCCGATTTCTTAATACCGATCTATTGTCTAATCGTCTGGAGGTGGCTAGGTCGACTAGTGTTCGAAATAAGTTGTTAATTGTGTTTATACTTTCGACTTACCGGGCAAACTGGGGATCCGGAGATCACCAAATTTCTACGACAATTCGGCAACGTCTCTGTGCTGGAACATGTAGCTAAAGGAAATGGAGAATTCAGAATATCCCCAACAAACAATCCACAGCGATAATTCTCACATGCCATACATGCAAAATCAAGTCTCGCCGACCCAGCAGCAGCTCAAAGGTATCGTTAACACATTCCCTTCCCATGTGACCCCGAACCAAACTCCCCCATTACTAGTTCTCCGTCCTCGTTCCAGTCGACACACCTGGCCAATCTACCCTAGTCAGCCACATTTCCCCATTCTCCAGGAGGGGAACCTACAAAACTCCGTCCTCTCCTCATTCCTCTTCGTAATCGTCACCTCATCACCCACGCTCAACACCATCTCCCCCTCACCAACAGCAAATCCATACCTCCCAAAAACCGGCGAAAACTTCAGCCCCGTATCCACGCATCGATCCTTCATCATCTTCTTCAACGGCTGCCTATCATTCTCAACATGGCCCCCCGTCTCAAAATCCACATTAACACTCCGACACCTCCCACAATTCGCCGTCAGCACCACCTTCGTCCCACCAACTTCCATCTCGCCCCAAAAGTCCTCCTCAAACGCCTCCAGCTCCTCGGAGTCGGCCGAGGGCGCAACCACAATATTTGGGCGGAACTTCCGCATATCCACCTCTGCCCCGCAGCGGGACGAGACCTCAGAGAGCGAAGCCTGGCTGGCAACCAGCAGCGGCGCCGTGTCGGCGAACGTGATCTTTGATTCAGCCGATTTTTTGCCGAAGCCGAGCCAGGAGGCTGGAGGAGGGGCGACGTTGCCTAGCACCGGCCGCGAGGAGGCGCCAAGGAAGACGAGGGTTGTGTCGAAGCCGAGGTGCGTGCTGAAGAAGGTGTCCGCGTCGGAGCTAACGCGGTAGCCGGTGCACGCGGATAGGTAGATTTCTACGGGTACTTCTTCGCCGAGAGGGGGGGTGAGGGGGATGTCGAGGATGGTGCCGGTGGGGGTGAAGGTGACTGTGATTGTGTCTGGAGAGGAGAGGGAGAGGGAGAAGAGACACAGCTGTGAGACATTGCCGACTTGTAGAGGCTCGTTGGTGGAGGCGCGGAGGAGGATGAAGGTACGGTCGTGGGGAAAGCCGAGGGGGGTTAGGGTGGTGGTTTGGATGGAGATGGGGAGGAGGGATTTGATCGGGTGGATGTAGAGTGCTGAGACGTGCATTTTTTGGTTGGTGGAGGAAGAGGGGAGGGGGGGGAGGGGATTTATGGATTTAAGCTTATCGATAAGTTACCGTCGTATTGCTACATGCACAGTGACAGCAAGGGTGCTTTTTAGTGGCTTTTTAGGGGTCGATCTCGATGAGGTTGCACGAACGGGTAGGACAACGGCAATACAACACTCGCTGCAGAACAGCACCTATGTATGACCCTCGTATAAACTGATCACCCATAATCACGGAATTTCGCCAGCTTGAAGAAGACAGCACAGACACCCGGCACCGTAGTAAAGGGCCAGACGCCCAATAGAGCGGCAGCCGCGTATAAATTACACGCCAACCCGTCAAATCTCATCTCACGGTCATAGATTGGGAATTGCGTTTAACATTTCCAGCTCCAGTGCAGACATTTTGCAGCAGGTCAGGGACTATCACCCCCAAAATCTCAGTTACCGTCCCATCTTTCACGCAAAAGTCCAATCCATGCGTCTAAGGCTTCAAGAGGTGCGGGTCAGGCCGGTGTCATATGCCCTCTTAATCCTCCAATTAGGAAGACCGTAAATTCCCCAATGCTATTGTACAAGGAATGAAAGCTTACAAGTGTTCGAGACTGTCGGCCTCCTATGAAGATGAAACAGTGAGATGGTGGTTGCTGAATAATGGCGCATGCAATCTATTCGCGGCACCGGTAATCTGCGCAGAACGAGTTGCGGTAAGTTTTTCGGAGCTACGACCGTGATCAGCCTGTGCACTGACTCTTTTGAAGGACCGGTGCAATGTATAAGTTGTGGATTTGGGCGTTGGAGGGTTCAGTAACATGTCAACAACGTAATCTAACGACTCGGCATTTCAGATAGATATATCATAATCCCATAACTTAGTCGCGATCGAGTCCAAGCGTCTTCAAAGGAGCAGACTTACTTTAATGACAGCGGGCCAATGCGCCCCTCGAGTGTTTCTTAAAACGAGGTGACGTCGTCCCGCCCTTTCCTTTCGCTAGTAGTGAACCCTTTCGTCGACGGCAAAGCAATTAGACCGAGCGTTGCTCACAGAACAATTTCAAGCTCACATCATCATCAGAGGCCGACTCTGGACGGATTCAGAGGTTTACCAAGACCGGCTAATCTCGGGATCCGCTAGGGTGTCCCCAACTGCGGATCCGAGCGACCTGGTGGGCTATTTTTGTCTGCGAATTGTGTTACACGGCCAGAAGTACTCGGCCGAGGCGACGAAGCTTATCCTCACCTCACATCCTCAAAAATCATCCACATCTTGGCTACTTATGTACACTCCGCTGGACGACTGTGCTACAGTGGCCAAGAAGTCCGGGCACGTGTGGTGACTGTTTCACTTTGTTTTCTTAGTCTGTCGAGGTGCACGTAATGATCATCTGAAACCCCAGGTGGTTTTATCCCGACATCGATCCATGGATCGCCCTAGCAGGACTAGCAGTGATCGGACTCGGTTCTCGATGCTTGATCCTGAGCCCGGGTAAATCTGGAACCGATTGTTTAAGATCGGGAATCCCCTGTACCTTCACGTCCTGGTTAATTCAACGACGTTTCAAGATATGGCAGAGTGAGAGCTTATGACTGAAATCAACCTTCAGATGTTTAACCGTATTTCTAAACCCTTGGTATCCTCCCTGTCTTCTCGAAGCAGAGTCTAGGGAAAGATATATCCTACTCGCGTGAGACTCTGAAATTTCTTAATTCCGAAATCCCCAACTGGTCGGTGCCCACAACAAGCCTTGTAATTCGGCCCGAGAGCCTTAATTACAGCTTAGGAGTATCTGTACTGGGGGACGAAACAAAGACCCTCTCACCAAGTTTACTCTGGCCACGATCACCTCGTCGCCCTCAAATTTCCCAACAGGCTAAATGATCGCTGCTCTCTATCTCCATCTCTGCAAGAATCCTACAATACCAAAGATGACATAAACAAACCGCCGCACCGCAGCCCGTTTCACGTCCGGACGGATCTGCGTTATACAAAATGGATTTACCTACGTCTATAAACCCCCCATCCGCTGCAGATTATCATCTCCCCAGCCGCGATGTTTTCCCTACCCTTACGTTCATTCCTTCTTGCCGCCGCCACAGTCTTTACCGTCAATGCCGCCGACTCGCACACCCCCACTCCCCCCATGGGCTGGAACTCATACAACCACTACTCCTGCTACGTGACGGAGCAGCAAATCCGTAACAACGCACGGGCCCTGGTAGATCTAGGTCTCGCCGCGTTGGGATACGAATATGTTATCCCGGATTGCGGGTGGTCGTAAGTTTCCTACTTCTATATCCTGTTGCTGTAGCTAATGAGGTAGATCAAAACAACGCACCTCAGACGGCAAGATAACCTGGAACACGACGTTCTACCCCTCCGGCATGCCGGCACTGGGGAACTACATCCACGGGTTGAACCTAAAGTTCGGAATATACTCTGGCGCGGGGACGTGGCAGTGTCATCCGGAAGGGAATAAGTATCTGATCCAGGCGTCGCTGGGGCACGAAACGGCGGATGCACAGACGTTTGCGGATTGGGGCGGGGATTATTTGAAATAGTGTGTTCCGCCACCCGGACTGCCTGTGATTGTGAGCTGATAGAGAGCAGCGATAACTGCTGGTCAGATGGAAAAAATAACGTCATCTACTACCCGAACGAAGACCCCAGCAAGCGATTCCGCGCCATGGCGGCGGCGCTGGGGGCGGCATCGCGAAATATCGTCTTTGGGATTTGCCAGTGGGGAATTGGAGACGACCTTGCGCAATGGACGGGGAAGATCGGGAATAGCTGGAGGATGTCGAATGATATCTTGAATGCTTGGAGCTCGGTCTATAGGATTACAAACCAGGTTGTGCCGTTGGCGAAGTACTCGAAGCCTGGGAATTTTAACGATATGGATATGTTGATGGTACATTCTTTTTTTTCTTTTGTTGTGGAAGATGCTGATTGGATAGGTTGGTAATGGTGTTCTCACCCCTGCGGAATCACGAACGCATTTCAGTATCTGGGCGATGGAGAAGTCGCCACTGTTTATTGGCGCCGGGCTCGAGAACAACATGCTGAACGGGGATGCGCTCAAAATCTTCTCGAACGCCGAGGTCATCGCAATAAACCAAGACGCACTCGGGCAGGCAGCGCAATTGATGCGGCGATTTTCAGAGGAGCAGTACGACGTCTGGGCTGGGCCACTGTCGGGCGGGAAAACCGTAGTTGCGATCATAAACTGGGCGAGCCAAGACCAGCAGCTCACCATCAACCTTCCTGACGTCGGAATCCAGAGCGCAAAAAATGCTCGGGACGTATGGGCGGCGCAAGATCTCGGAAAGATCGACGGTACATACTCCGCCAAAGTCTCCGGCCACGGCATCAAGCTGCTGGTGTTGTCGGGTACTACTAAGGCTGGAACATACACCAGCAGCAACGGAGGAACCACCTTCAAAAACGTCTACGCCGCGACCTCAAGCAACGCTTACATGCTCACGGTCTCCCAGCCCCTCTCCGGCTCCGTCTCCCTCACCATCGGCAACAACAAGCAAACCCTTTCCGTCTCCTCCTCGGGCACCACCATCGGCCCGGTTTCTTTTGTCGCTGGTCTGCAGGATCTAACTTTCTCCACCAACGTCGGTTCTCTTACCGTCTCCCTCCCAGACTCGGCAATGAAGCAGTACCCCGCCTCGTCAGGGTCCAGTGTCCAAGTCACCTCCTCGATCGCAGGAAGCAAGATGGTGTATGTTGAGTACATCAACTATGATCTTGCATTCGATAAGTCATGGACTGGCGAGGGAATGAATGTGTTGAGTGCAACGTTCTCGGTTAATGGTGGAAGAGGGAAGAGCTGGAAGTTCCCGATTAGTGGCGGGAGCTGGAGTGAGGTGGGAAAGATGTGGATTCAACTGGATGGGTTTAATGCGGGGACTAATACTATTACTGTTTCGGGGGTGGAAGGGAAGTTGCAGATTAAGGGGTTGGAGGTTTGGGGGTAAAGGCGTCCTGGTAATGTGTATTTGGTGGAGAAAGTGAGGGCACGGAAGCCGGAGCCTCATCTCCCATCACTCGTTTTGTACTTTTCTTGCAGATCTAGAGGTTTCTTCGGTTTTCTTGCTTGTGTGACTTGCTGGCTCAATAATTAGACGATAGATTTTCCGGTGTAATCATTTACACGTGTGTACCAATAGCCATTGATTAAAAGTATTCGAATATTTTGGCTAGATTGGGAGATGGAGAAGATTACTCTCGCGACTGTCAGCAGATAAGCACGCCATCGGTACCATTGACCTGGATCTCTTCCCTTCGAAAGCCTACCCATTAGCGATGAACCTCCACTCACATTCACAAGCCAGGGTCAAGAACCTATTACTGCGATGCTACAGATCCCAGTTTTGCGTGGGTGTCGTACGCAATCGTCGGAAGCAAGCAAGCAAGCTTTGACTTATGACAAATATACACTGTCACTTAAAAAGTGACATGTGAAAATCCCCGTCATCCAATGTGTGTGAATTTGGGTTTGGTAACTACGAAATGCTGCACTTTAATTTGGGCAGTCCACAAAGGCTGTTACTTTAATGAGGAACCGCGTATGTACAATGTAGTGTACCATTGAGAGGGACGGGGAGCATCTCAAGACAATATATACAGTGTGTGCGTAGGAGCAGCAAGCAGTTATTCGTGCAAATGCACCTACTCGAGTATATGTTGCATATCCGGTAGCAAGTGACTCAGTGGCGAAGCATCAACGTTTTCCCTGATGATCTCTGTATATAAGTCAAGTCTTTCTCCTTCTCTCTTCTCTCTGTATTATAGAATCTCGTGTGGCAGAGAGCGCAACTGGGGAGATCTTGCCCTTGCTTGAGTTTGAATGCCGTGCTGCTTGAGCCCAGCGGTTCCAAATACTCAGAAATTCCTGTGCAATGGACCATAACAAATCAATCCACTTTTCGTTGCATATACTGTTGCTGCCCTAGATATCAATCGCCTAAGCCCCTGTTCTCCTTCCCCAACACCACCGATGTAGTGTCAAGTTTCGAAGAGCAATGGTGAAAGGATAGATGAGTCTGGTGCAGTGACGACAAAGTTACCAGCTATCTCGGGTGGGTTAACAAACGGCCCGGCCCGAGACTACGTTCATCAGGGTTTTCCCAAGCTAGACTTCCAACGCCAAAAAGACAAATTGATGTTAGGTATTACCGAGAGTACTTACCTTGCCCGATATGCGACGACAACCAGCAAAGGAGAAAATGTTCAGACAATTCATCCTGACTCTGGCAGCCTAACCCGAGACACGTGACCGACAAGAATTATGCTTAGTAGCGTTCGATTCTTGATGCATCTTGTGGCTTATCAGTAACAACGGGTTAGTCTGTTGATTATTCTAGAAGTCTCAGCCAGCTCTGATATAATATGCTCCATATGTGGCCTCGAATCAGGCTCTCAAATGTATATTTGTGTGGCATTCACTAAGATGAAAGTGGAAGTGATAAAAAGGGAATAGTGTGGTAGGGGTAAGGAAGGTGTGAGAGAGCCTGGAGACTTCGCTCCACACAAAAGTTCACAGGTCAACCGGATCAGCATCTCATCAACTCGGTGAAATCTCAACACCATGGGTTTGTACCGGATTTGGATGGAAAGAAGAGTTTAGAGTGGGGGAAAAAGAGTTTGTATGGGGCTCTAAGCAAGCCGGACAAAACTACATGTGCAAAGGTGAGGAGTGACCGGGAGCAGGTGGCCACAGCCCGGGTTAAGCCCCGATTAAGCCCGGATTAAGCCCGGATCAGCTTCGGGTTCAGGCCGCAGTGAGTACTTAAGTAAGTGTAAGCGTTGTAGGTAGGTGAGTCGGGTGACAAGTATATCCATATCCCTGATCCTACGTCAGCCTTGCAAGCGCGTGTGGATAACGATGACCCTGATGTGTTACTTTTTCTATTGATGCTATCCCGAAACTTCTTCATTTCAAAGGGAGAGCGGAGCGATTATGTACATACATGATCTTCGCTTGTTTGTGGCAAATTTCTTTGGGTGCCGAAGCCAGTTAAGAAATTCTAGAACATTTTCTCTGCCGTCGTATTTCCATTTCACACGTCCCGCCCACCTGACGTGTTTGTTGGATGGATGATGCGCCACATACATGTCAAATTGACCACTAAATGTCCCTCACCAGTGTAGCAGTCTCGAGTGTATGTATATATATCATATTTATCCGCACTTGATAATATTAAATGCTCGCGATAACTTGCAGCTCCGGTTCTTTCTGATTTTCTAGCCCTATTGGAGCTCTGAAAGTTCTCATACCCCCTGGTACTGAATCGCAACAGTAGATCAACAACCATCGGAAATTTACCACTTTTTCAAAAGCAAAAGCAGGGTAAAAAAAAAGTACATGTGCATACACTTTGTGACACCAGCCTGTTGAATTGCCATTGGTTGGCTAGATTTATATTTAATGATCGGTATGCATTCCGAACAGGAAGTACCAATGGATCATAGGCCGGTTGGGGTATTTGTGGCACATTGAAAGTCATCATACGAGCAGAAAAACAGGCTAGACTTCTTGTAGTAATGTCAAGACTTATGTGTAAAGACTTCCATCTACTTGTACAGTTCCATTCTGACTGTACAATAAGAAGCACACCATAACATTGTAAGTTGATTTTTCTGCTATTCACCAACGTTAGTATCAATGCATAATTCCCCTCTCTTTTCCACACCCTGTTCCTTCTTCCTATTCCTTTCTTCTTGCCATTTACTTCTTACTCTCTACCCATATACTCACTCACAATCTATCCCTTGGAAGCCACTCACTGACTAACAACCAATCCACCTGCTGGGATACCAATGTTATAATGACACCTTTTACAGCTTTCGATAATAGCTGCATATCTAAATCTCTCTTACCAATGCAAAGCCAGCACATCCCAAAATCTGCCAACAGCAACAACAGTCTGAGCCGCAGAGACATATCTGGGCTCTCGGTAGCAATCGTTGGAGTTTTCCTTACAGCAGTACCCGTATTTGGAAGCTGGAAATGCTGGCGACGATGGAAGGTATTTCTCCACCTATATTGCAATGCTATCTCCAAAATACTTAAAAGTTGTCCGGCATAGATTCGAGCAAATAAAACTGCAACATCTCGGGATATCCAGTTGTCCGAACCACCGCATACTATGGCACAGGTTATCAGCCACCACTATGATTTCACCCCAGCTTCACACTCATCATTCCTTGTCCATGTTCCACCTAGTAGGGTTGCGTCTCGAGAGTGTTATGCACCGGCAAAAATGACCTTACGCGACGCGTGACTCATAGAGAAGCTGTTTATGGGCCGGTAATCCATAGCATATTTGACGCGTGGCACTATGAGGTCCTATGGACCTGCAAGTTGACTAGATTACTACGATACGCATGCGATTATGAGCGCTTGATACTATACATCATGCTGCATTCAATAAAACTGCCAAATGCACTTCATTGCACACTCCCAAGTACGCTCTGCAGTACACTCCTGATTGCACTCGATTGTACACTCCCAGCCTGCTTGACTTACGCTCCGAAAGAAGCTCTCAAGAAGCTCCCAAGTACACCTCCGAGTACGTTCTCAAGTACACTCCCGGGCATGCTCCCAAGGACGCTCCCACTTGCACTCGATGGTACACACCCAGCCTGCTGGACTGTACACTCCCAATCCAGCTCCCAAGAAGCTCTCAAGCACACTACCGAGCACGCTCTCAAGTACACTCCCAATTGAACTCGATGACACACTCCCAGCCTGCTTGACTGTACGCTTTTGAGTAAGCTCTCAAGACACTCTCAAGCACACTCCCGAGCACACTCTCAGGTACACTCTCAATTGCATTTGATGACACTCCCAGCCTGCTTGATTATACGATCCCAAGTACGCTCTCAAGACACTCCCAAGTACACTCCGAGTACGCTCCCATGTACACCTCCGAGTCGCTCTCAAGTATGCTCCCAATTGCAGTCAATGGTACACTCGCAGCCTACTTGGCTCTACGCTCCCAAGTACACTCTCAAGAGGGAAGACACTTCCAATCTCACTTGACTATTGCTCCCATGTATACTCCTGCATGCTCGATTCAGAGACTTGCTGCGTTGCAGGCACCGGGAGGTGTGAGGCTGGTGGTGTATGGCGGGCGGCGGGCGGCATGTGACATGTGGTGTGTGGCATGTGGCAGGGAGCGTATGTTGGCCGAAATCATGACATCGGTCGATATGGTAGTCTGAACCTTATCTTTAGCGCGTCCACCATGACCGGATCTCGCGATGCCTCAAGATCATGATGTTGACCATTGCAGCCTTAGATTCTGCAGGAAAGGTAGACATTTGGATCTCGGGGAGAGCAGATCTCCGACTCAGTTTTCTCAGCGGAGTATGCAGCTAGTTTCCCATCGATATTGGGCGTATGTGTGCGAATTCGGTCTGGGGCTGATGGTCATGATGGTGATAGTGATGGTGATAGTGATGGTGATGATGATGGTGATGGTGATGGTGATGGTGATGGTGATGGTGATGGTGATGGTACCGAAAGCACTTAGTCAAGTAGTTGGTTGGCTACGTCAACGTCAGCATTAAAGCTTCCACAGACCTAGAGCCTTCTACTAGCCAAAGCTGCCACAGACCTAGAGCCTTCTATTAGCCAAAACTTCCACAAACTCAGAGTTTTCTATCGGCCAAAGCTTCCCGTAGAAAACTCTACTCCTTCCGAAAATGCGCCTGCATGCTCGATCCAGACACTTGCTGAGTTGCAGACACCAGGCGCCGGGAGGCGTGACGCAGATGGCGTGTGGTGAGCGGTGTTTGGTGGGTGTTGGAAATTTGAACTAAAGTCAGAGATCATTAACATTAATCTGAATTTTCTGAGTACTGAGTAGCGTTGGTGCGAGTGATGTAGAGCATTGTGGCTTGGTACTAGGGCTTAGGGCCCAGGTTTTTTCGAGCCCATCTGCAGAAACACAAAGCCATGAGTGAAGTGTCAGAGCGACAACTGCTATCAAATAAGATTCTTTTGAGAAGAATTTCTTTCAAAATGGCAACTAGGGTACCCCATGACAAATCGAGATGGAAAGTTCTGAGCCAATATCTTTTGGCTGATTGCACAATTTCGCTGGTAAAATCTTTGAATATATATCGAAGTTGGGTTCAAGTGAAAGGAAGTTTCAGCTAAAGGTACCAAAAGGCTGTTTTATTGGGCGAATATGTCCTTCTGGCGGAAATTATGGTGCATAACATCCATATTCTTTGGTGGCTCAAAAGGTTCTTCAGGTATTGTTCCTAATGGTAGCGGATATCTACGCCCATTCTACAGTGCCTGCAACATGGCTAATATATAACCCTTAAGCTTTCATGTAGCATTACCAAGCATGTCTGGTCACACACCAATGAGCCGGCAGTCCGTCAATCTTTCTGGAATGGTCAGCCGGCCAACAGCACGCCCCATAATTCGATGGCTGCAGTTAGCGACGAAATCGACCTGGTTGAGTAGTTTGTCTTTGAGGACTACGTGTCGCAAATTAGAGCCATTATATAGTGGGGCCTTTCTGATTTCCAGCATCGCTGGCTCAGTGTTGATACTGATTACCAACCATTAATGAGTGATAAACCTTATCCGATAAGCTAGGAATTATTACTGCTCTTGGATTATATCTTGCCAGGTCTCTCCCAGGTTACATGGGTATTTTGGGACCCTACAGTTATTTATTTAATTGCTAACTAGGCATCTTCCCTTGTAACACCGGGAGATTCACCCTAGGTCCTAATCAATAAAAGCTCCTAATGAGTTCCGGACTGATAAAGAAGAAGATGAATAAGGCTTCACTCAGGATGCGTACAAGGATTAACACTGAATAACTACGAGGTGACTGTTCCGATCTCTGATCCCGATAGATAATATCAACTAAAGAGTATTGTTTTAAGCTATCAGTCTGCTGATGTACACAACTTTAGGAGAGCCTGAAAGAAGTATCCTCTAAACCACCACACAATCATGATGACTCTCGGACTTCTATCGGATGCTAAAGTGTAGTCTCAATAACCGGCACTTATACTTGAGGACTGTCTGTCCAACAATGCAACGACTCCAAGTATCGACTTGTCTATAAGAAACAGCAAAGTAGTTTCGCCTCAGCAGAAGCACTGGTGCCGACTCAAGAGTATCGTAACAGAAGTATCCTCTGAACCACCACACTATCGAGTCGGGCTGGTCCTCGGACTTCCTTCGGACTTGAGAGTATTGTCTTGCTCACTTCCCGATCAGTGACATGCTTTGACGAATGTACTAAGAATAACCAAGTATAAATAGGTGATAGATATATCCATGACTTAGAACTGAAAAATGTCCGTACAACTCTGGACTTCAAAGCAGAAGTATCCTCGTTGACTTCGATGCAGAACTAATAGATAATACACGGGAATCAGGTTAAGGCCCAACCTCCAGGTTGAGAAGGTCAATAGGTATCCGTAGATGGATCTTTGTTGTAGATATCGTTATCGATGTCCTTCCTCCATGTTGGTATCGCTGATCATATATCAGGCGATCCACACCCTTAACAATCCTAAGACTACCAAAGCCTGCTTCGGAGTTCTCATATGTCACTGCCTTATCATTCTTTGCCTCTACCATTGATAGTCGAGTTCTAACTCCCAGGAGTATTAACTACATCATCCAGGTAATGAGCTTGTATTGCGACATAATTGCCATTAGCGATACCCCGTATGGATACAAGCTTATCTGAAGCCAATTATCAACAAATAGGTTCATGTCACCAAGAGCCAGTCAGAGTGCCCTCTCATATACCCACCGAGTACATAATGGTTTAAGAATTGCGGCAAACGACAGAACACTTAATTTGACTACGCTGTATTGGAGCCAAATATACAGCAATCTGCAACGGAGTAGTTTTGCCATATATCGAACAGAGAGTATCCTGCGCCACTTGCGACATATCAATCCCAAGTCCTGTTCACCCAAACACAGAGAGTGTGGTCAAACTAAGGGTTGATTCGTATAGGTCCATTCGGTCGACAGGACTCGGATATATAGATTATCGGTTAAAGACTTATCTCTCATATGACACTGCATATCTCGAGATGCCATTGTAGTCTGATATTGATGACACCTCATCTCCCTGGGAATAAACCACTGGAGCATGAGTGAATAGTCGTTTGGTCGGCGACCAGGAATAAGATTTCCTGCTGATAAGGAGTAACCATGGAGAATAGAGAAGTTGCGACCAGTACTGATCCAAAGATGATACACATCTTATTTGCGCTTGGCTTGACTGTTGTCGTTGTGGTGGGAAAACGGCTCCCACCATTACAAAGCCACGCATTTGAGTGGGTACGTGACTGGGTTAGGGTTATCGCGGCTCTGCATCACGCCATCGACAAGGTTGAATAACCTTCGCTCGACGGCATCCGAGACGACCACCATTCAGCCAGAGACCTCACCAATCACGTACCAATCATCATCTCATCTCTTTCCTTATTCTCACTTTTGTTTCTTAGTCCTAGCCAATCAACTATCTCGCTGCGGCTACTCCCTCCCTACGCTTCTCGAAACGAAACCTCCATTTTCGTAGCTTCCTACGGAAGCTGCAGTGCGATCTCCCGATCCGGGATTTTCGCCACAAATGGTGCTCTGACTCGGAGGACGTTTCGGAAAGCAGAGCACGGGAAAGTAAGCTGGCAGCGAGAGACAGACGACAGTGCGATGACACGGATGTGGATGGAATAGATGCGACGGAACTGGAACGATGCGTCACGGAAAACTGGGCTGCGAACAGAGACTACACCACAGCGACAATTGAACACGAATTAAGTACGGTGGACCACTAGGCAACGACAGATCGACGAATAGAAAGCGGGATAATCGAAGACGAGGATACTGGAATCGCAAGCAGAGACGCGTTGATTTGACTCACGACAAGCGGGCTTTGAAGCATGGAGATCTCACGGCTACACGTTGAGGCCATCTCGGCTGCGACCAAACACCGGAATCAGATGCCACTTCCGCTTAGTCCAGGCGCGCCTATCTTTCTTGGCTCTGACGTGACGACATTTCGCCACAAGTATGAGAGCATTGCCGCCTTTACCGGTACCGACCCATCCAGCCGAAATGTGGTTGCCATGCTTCCCTACTACTGCACGGAAGAGATCAGAGAGACGGTGGTGATGATGTGCGGTTACAATGATCGAGACTGGGCCGTACTCAAGATGGAGATGTTGGACGCGTTTCGGCATGCCGACAGTCGACCCCGGGACATCATCTACACGTGTTGGTATCTGGAGGAGCTATGCACCGAGTGTGGAGGTCAAGACGATATGGAGGCGCTCAAGTCATTCCTCCGCACGTACGACCACATCAGTGGAGTAGTCACCAAGCGCGGAATGATGTGCGAGTACCTGAGGATGGAGATGCTGCTTCGAGCACTACCGAGACGGCTCTGGAAGAAAGCGATTTCCAAACTCGGCATCCATCCTCTCGAGCCATGTACGTTCGACTATGGCAAGCTTCATAGTTGGATGTCGGCAAGAATCTCTGCAGCCGAGGCCGTTGCCATGTTTGAATTTCTCGCTCCGGCTGCCGCTATTCCGACGACCTTGACTTCACCAACCGCACCACCAACTTCTCCAGCTTCCATATATTCGATTAATTCCACGGCTCCCGCAACATCTCCAGCTTCCACTGCATCTCTGACTTTGATAGCTTCTCCTGCGCCTCTGGCTACAACGGCTTCCACCTCTCCCACGGCTCCCAGAAGTACTTCGGCTTCCCCTGTTTCTTCGGCTCCCTCTGTTTCTTCGACTCCGGCAACTCCCAAGACTCACACGACTTCTCCGGCTTCCATGACTTCCCCTGCTTCTGCCACTACTTCTCTGGCTGCCCTGGCTTCTCCGGCTCCCTTTGTTCCCGCAGCTGCCGAGACTACCATGACAATTCCCATGGCAGCTAAGGTTCCCTCGACCACAGTGAAAATTACTATACTCCCTTCGGCTCCTTCTCCCGCCGCTAGACAAGGTACCATCCGTGCTGGTCCAACTGTACGACTGGGAATAATCCGTGTTGAGCCACCTCGAGGCCCGCCAGTCCGTCGACACCATTTCGTGCAGCCCAAGCACTGTCAGGAGGCTGCTCTGCCGAACCGTCAAGTACCCGACCAGCAGCACCGCCCACAGCCCAACTCGCCGTTCAATCAGAAGCCCGCCCCACCGCTGTCTCATCAAGATACAGTACAGCCTCCGCAGCAACAAGATTTTCCCCCATGCCATTACTGTGGCGGTCAGCATCACCTCCGGAAGTGTGTCGATTTGCGTACCAACCTGGAGGATGGTGTTGTAAGTATCAACAACCGCAATCGACTTGTACTTGGGCCTGCAGGTGGAGAGATACCATTGGCACCGGCTCACCGTGACTACCGCACGATAAGGGATTTTGCACATGCAGGAGCTCCAATCCTATCAGCACCACCGCCACTGCCATCACCAGCTCGCTCGAACTCGCCACTGCCGCCACAGCCATCAGCCCGCTCGTCACAACCACCTCCAGCACGCCCAGTCTCTCCAGCCCCGTCTCCTGCTCGACCGACACCTACCTCCACACCGCTGCTATCACCGGAACAATTGACACAGCTGCTGCGGGAGGTCATGGAGCATTTCGCACGATCCCAGCAAATCTAAGTCGACGTGCAACCCCGTCTGAGATACACTGCCCGCCCACCGCTCGCCGTACGACTGGAACGAATGCGGGAGCAGTCACGTTCTGAACGCCATCTACTTGGTAAAGGATAGGCTTGCTGACAGCGAGCGGAGACGGGAATGCAGAGTGTGCTTCACACAAAGGGCCAGGGAGGGGAAATTTCATTTCTTTTTCACCACCACCGGCAAGAAGCGCACATAGAGGACAGAGGCAGCACTCCGGACACGAAGGTGAACTTGGAGGCAGGGGATGCACTTGGAGGAGCGAAGTGGACTCGGAGGAGACGTGGACTCGGGAGAGAGAAGCACACTTGGAGAAGCACACTTGGAGAAGCACACTTGGAAGACGCGGGAGCGATGCGCACCTGACGAGGGTGCATTTGGAGGATACGACTGCCAGAAGCGCACCCAGAGGATACAGAGATCAAGCGGACTTGATAGGCACGGAGGACACGGGAAAGTGAGCACCGTCTCGTTAAACCAGGACGAAGCCATGGACATGGAGGGCACCTGATCGTGAGCACCGTCTCGTTAAACCAGGACGATATGGCTGGAGCGGAGGATACGGGGTGGATGCCGCAGCGGAGGATCGTGAGCACCGTCTCGTTAAACCGGGGCGACTTTATAGGCGCGGAGGACACGAGATAGTGAGCACCGTCTTGTTAAACCAGGACGAAGGTATGGGCACGGAGGACACAGGATCGTGAACACCGTGTCGTTAAACCGGGACGAAGGCATGGACTTGGAGGGCACCAGATAGTGAGCACCGTGTCGTTAAACCGGGACGATATAGCTGGAGCGGAGGATACAGGGTGGATGCCACAGTGGAGGATCGTGAGCACAGTCTCGTTAAACCGGGACGAAGGTATGGGCACGGACGACACGGGATAGTGAGCACCGTCTCTTTGAACCGGGACGAAGATATGGGCACGGAGGACACGGGATAGTGAGCACTGTTTCGTTAAACCGGGACGAGATGGCTGGAGCGAAGAATACGGGGTGGATGCCGTAGTGGAGGATTGTGAGCACCGTCTCTTTAAACCGGGACGAAGGACAATCAGCACTGACTGCAAACGGGACAGAATATGAGTGGAGGAGACTTCGGTGGAAGGTTGGATACAGTGGGTTTCTGGGCCGGGTTTTCGTTTTTATTCTCGTTTCTTTGTCGTTTCTCGTTCTTTTCTTGTTGCTTGTTTCGTTTGCCGGTTGGGGTTTGCTTTCGGAGATGACGGTAAGGACAAGGAGGAGGATGGCGGAAGAGGAGAACCGCGTGCTTCGCACCAGGTGGCTGGGGAGGAGTTGTGGTGGGAAAACGGCTCCCACCATTACAAAGCCACGCATTTGAGTGGGTACGTGACTGGGTTAGGGTTATCGCGGCTCTGCATCACGCCATCGACAAGGTTGAATAATCTTCGCTCGACGGCATCCGAGATGGCCACCATTCAGCCAGAGACCTCACCAATCACGTACCAATTATCATCTCATCTCTTTCCTTCTTCTCACTTTTATTTCTTAGTCCTAGCCAATCAACTATCTCACTGCGGCTACTCCCTCCCTACGCTCCTCGAAACGAAACCTCCATTTTCGTAGCTTTCTACGGAAGCTGCAGTGCGATCTCCTGATCCGGGATTTTCGCCACATCTTGGATCAGTTGATACAAAGGTCGGGTGATGGAGATATGACTAATCGGTGAACAAATCCTAAACGTAGATCCAATATAGAAATCCGAGTGATAGTTCGTGATTACAGATGAAGTATCTATATATGGATCATCGAGTGATTCCGTATGATCCTGGAAAATATAACTGTAACACCAAAGTCATAACATCCCTTGAGCCACAAAGTATGCGTTCACCAGCTATATCTGCAATCTGTTGATCTACCATATGCGGACGAGCTGAGACGGAAATTTCGTGTGTTGCAGGGTAGGTACTGAGAATTGTTTGTGAGTTCGGTATCTTGTCTTTTTATTACAAAGTTTGCTACTGTTTGTATGGTTGTTGCTGCATATGTGCAACATGCACTGGGGTATATTATATTTGTACCTTCATTAAATCGTCTAGATTTTTGCTAGTAACGACCAACCAAAAAACATTACTGAAGGCTGCAACCCAGCCTAGTATAGCTCAGTTGGTCTCCTCCAGAGAATGAAGATTATACCCTGCATGTCTCAAGATAACTGTTAGTATTCAAAATGAGGAGTGCTATTGACATATATCAAGGTCATTTTTGTTTAGAGGTACCAATCATCTACGCTTTGCACTTAGCATGCGCAATTTCTGGACAACTTTTTGAGCTGTCCCATTGGCTACCTAAGGTGATAGACATTTGAGAATGTGACAATCTAGGTGGCCGTTAACGTCTGACTCTCTATGGTCGGGTGTCCTTCTTAGGTTTCTCTCTTAAGCCGTTATCCTCCCTCTTACCTCCCACTTTCTTCTTGCTCTCCACATACCCTTACTCTCTACCCATCCATCTGCTCACAATCAATCACTTACGAAACCACCCCATTATACAACTACCTATCTACTTTTGGAGTAACATCGACTTCCACCAATGTGATAATGTCTCCTCTTGCACTTTTAATCAACAGAAGCGTTTCATCTCTCCTACTGAATCAAACCCAATATCACTCAAGATCTGTCAAAAACAACGACAATCTGAGCCGTGGCGATATATCTGCGCTTTCGGATTAAGTGGTTGGAGGTTTAGAGGTAAGGGGGTAAGGGGTCCTGGTAATGTGTAATGGTGGAAAAAGAGTGGGCACGGGAGCCGGTGCCTCATCTCCCATCACTCACTTTGTATTTTTCTTGGATTGTTACTTTGGTTGGTTTGGCGACTTCTTGATAGACTTCTCTATTTCAAGGGCCAGAGGCCCGTATATGTACATTCTCCGATATGTATACGCGCATGCTCTATCTGACATGAGACACATCACCCTGGTCCTGATGCATATTCTGATACAGCCACCATCTTCATAAAAGACATCAGATGGTGCTGAGACTCATGATCCAAGTACACATGCAACATGGAGATCTAGAGGTTTGTAAAGTTTTCTTGCTTGTTCGCATTGCCGACTCAATGATTACATGGTCAGTTTTGATGTAATGAGTTTACGCATGAGCTGTTACAATAACCATCGATTGGAAGTATTTGAATATTCTAGGCGTGGTAAAGAAAGGAGAAGATCCCGTTGCGACTGTAAGCAAACTCGAATGGTACAATTACAAATCAATACTCCCCCTATCACTAGAATTGAACTTTGAACCCCAACCCATACATCTCATGGACAACACTAATGGCATATTGGGGGATCTATGGCAATCCAACAAGACGCCTGATTGACAATTTTAGCTGGGGAGCTTCACAGCCCACTTCATTACCTTATCAGATTATTCACAAAGATAGTTGATAGAGAATTGGTTGTAATGGGCATATGTAGTGTTTCTTCGTACAAAGACTTGCTTTGTTGTACGGAAAGATTTGGCTGGTACGCTGGTACATTGCAATAATGACGATGACAGAGCGAGCAACAAATAGTGCTGTCACATTTACAAGGGAGTGACAAAGGGGTGTACTATACAAAGCTGGGGGGGTAGCGGCTATCAAATAGCGGCCAGGTTGCGGTCATCTCCTGAGGTCCTTACATACCTCTACAGTGAAAGAGCTTCAGAGGGCTCCAGGGCTCCTGGGTGTTAAAATTATAGTAGTTCTGTTCCTCTGCCGCCTATACCACGTGTGCAGAATAAGACAGAACTCCCGTGGTTTCATTACTGTAATGCTTCTATGCTAGTGGCCTACTCGAGGGTACTGGTATACCCATTGGATGCACATACCGTGCCAATGAACTTGAAAACGAATACATACAAACTCAGAGCTAGCTTCCCCATGGCCCAACATCAGCAAAATGTAAATCAGTCCGGAAGCAACACGCAAACCTCCCAGACACTCCAGTAGCCCTCACCAGTGCTTCTAAGTACTTCCAGATGCTCCCAGGCCCCCCTGGAGCTTTGCAAAGTGCTCTCAGACTCTGCAAGAGCATTCTCAGATGCTCCTGAAAGCACCTGCAGTTATGGATGTGCATTCAGGACGCTACGAGATTTGACTGTTAGGATAGACCAATTTTGGAGCGGGTGTGACCTCCGCGCAGGTCTGTGGGAGACTTCGAGAGCAGCTCTGCGGGAGACTTGGCTAGAAGGCAGAGAGCCCACCATCAACATTCCGCCACACCTCTCGCGACATCCCAATGGAATTCGTGAGTGAGAGCAGTTCTAGCTTGAGCAGCGTAGGAAGAAGGTGAGAAGATATGATACTACCGGGCCGTGAGGATCCACGAAACCCCAGAAAGAGCAAGTGAGACCAAAAGTTGGGAAAGATAGAGTGTGTATTTTCGTTTTATGACAAGATGAGATGAAAATGAGATGCTGTCTATCTACCCCGGGGTCTCCCGAATATATACTCCGCGTCGCTCATTCCACCTCTGTTACCCCTGTATCTCCGTACACCCACCTTTGATCATTAACGATATACTTGGAGGCCGTAATCTAGCTAGTACGGAGATGCACTTGGAGGCCGAGATCGAGTGAACTGAGAGATGCACTTGGAGGCCATGATCAATCGAGGCTGGAGATGCACTGGGAGGCTGTGATCGAGCGAGTTTGGAGATGCACTTGGAGGCGGAGATGGAGTGAACTGATTGAGTGAACTCAGAGATGCACTGGGAGGCCGTGATCGAGCGAGTTTGGAGATGCACTGGGAGGTCGAGGACGAGTGAACTCAGAGATGCACTCCGAGGCTTTGACCGAGCGAGTATGGAGATGCACTTGCAGGCTATGATCGAGCGTGATTGGAGGAGTACTTGGAGGCGGTTGATTTGGAGGGAGGCGCGACGGCAGCTGAGACTCTATTCAATGGTTAACTTGAAATTGTGGGAATGTAGAGAGTTGAGTACAATATCCGCCAAGAGATGAGAAACTGGCTGGGAGCGGGAGACTGTCAATCTTGGGATGATGCTGTACTTGGTGTATGCTGTACTTGGTGATAACTCATGATTATGGCATGGAGAGATAGAGAGGGATGACTTAACTTCGTGTTCTTAGGTGATGGTAGAGTTGAGTACAAGACAGAGAGAGATCCAAGGAGATGGGGGAAATCATCATGAGGAACTGGGACTTAGAGAATTTTGTGTGCGAGTCAATTGACCATCCCCAATACGGCAGGTACAAGTTCCGCTCCAGTGCATAATAACACTGATAGGAGGTCTTCTAAACCCAATCAGGCAAGTCGTACTCCTGATTTCTCGTAGCCGCTCGTATCCTCCATATCGTTCTCATCTTGATCCCCCATCTCTCTCTTTCTCGTCCACAACTCTACCATCATCGCAAGAACACAAAGTTAAGTCATCCCTCTCTATCTCTCCATGCCATCATCATGAGTTAACACTGAGTGCAGCCTACACCGAGTACAGCATACACCTAAGATTGACTGTCGTCCCTTCATTCTCACAATTTGGAGTTGACCTCTGAATGTAGCTTCAGCTTCTGGCGTACCTCCCTACCGATCGACCGCCACCAGCCAGTTCTCCATAAGAGCTTCAAAGGTAAAGTCACCTCATCACATTCCCATGGTTTCGAGTTAACTAACTGATAAATAGAGTCTCAGCTCCTGGCCCACCTCCCATCGACCGCCTGCAGATCAACCACCTCCAAGTACTCCTCCAATCTCACCCGATCATAGCCTGCTACAAGTGCATCTCCAACCTCACTCGATCACGGCCTCCCAGTGGGTCTCCAAACTCGCCCAATCACGGCCTCCAAGTGCATCTCTGAGTCCACTCAATCTCGGTCTCCAATTGCATCTCCAAACTCGCTCAATCATGGCCTCAAAGTGCATCTCTGAGTTCACTCAACCTCAGCCTCCAAGTGCATCTCCAAACTCGCTCAATCACGGCCTCCCAGCACATCTCTGAGTTCACTCAATCTCGATCTCCAATGGCATCTCCAAACTCGCTTGATCATGGCCTCGGAGTGTATTTCTGAGTTCACTCGATCATCATTTTCAGGCACCCCTCGAATTGCTCTCAAGCACTGCCTGCAGCCAGTCCAGATATACCATGTATAGATGGGTAGCTATATAGATACATAGATACATAGATGAGAATGCAAACTGCATACATGAGTTTTAAAAATTGTTGAACGATTAGTAGTAGCTATGATTTCCAGGCGCACCAGCAGCCTTCCCAAAGAAGATGTTGTTTTTCCCAGACTGCTCTACTGTGATTCGATGTGCTCCCAGACATGTCGCCGGTGCTCCCAGTTACACTGAAGGCCGGCAGGAATGCCCTCCTAGGGTCTGATACTCTCCTGAAATTGACCCATCTAAGTTTACACTCCACATCCTCTCAGACACTCCTGGAGGCTTCCAGTGACTAAAATACATTTTGCTGATGAAATCTTTCAGCGTTCTCACAGATTCCGCACTCAGGATCCCTCACCTCATCTCCCTTCCACACTTACACCTATGCTCATAACTAGTTGTCAGTCATTCATCCGAACCCTGTAGTCCTAACATGTTCTGCTGATAGCTCTACAGGCTATAGTTTGTTTACACTAGCATCATTAGCATATCCTGAGTGGGCTGGCCTCGTCAGGTATCAGCATACCAGTGGCAAGGCTAGGCGAATCGCGATGTGGCTAATCTGGTTGTGGGTGGATCAAATCCCTCACTAGGCTTATGTAATTGGATGTGGTGGCACAGCTCCGTCGAGCAATTCCCCGCAGGCTTGGGCGCCATAACTCAGCAAAGTGAGGCGCTGCATCTGGGCACAAGACAATGTACGTATGTGTACAATTGCAAATTTTCGAAATGGTAGGAGTCAAGATCATATCATGCCGAGTCATTGTAACTGTAATGAAAGGCAAACCATTTGCAGCAGAAGTGGTAAGCTGGCAGAGAAGGAGCAAGAAGGGAGTATGATTAAGCCCATGGAATTGCAATATATGGTAGTCTTTTCATGTGATTTACACTGTACCACTTTCAAGTTCTGACTAAACCTAACCCTGTCAGCTAATCTCTGGACCGACTCAACCGTTGAGCTTTCAACCTTGTATTTCAAAGCAAACAAGTACAATCTCTAGTATGGACTCCAGGAAACTGCTGAAAAAGTAGAAAATTGGGATGAATTGTAGTTAGGGTAAATACAATTTCCATTGTGGTTTCCAGTGTAATTTCCAGTATATTTCCAATGCATTTTCATACTTAATTGTCATCATGATAATCACTAAGGGTATCATGCAATGAGTACACCGGGAAAAATGACCTTACGCGACGCGTAGCTCATAGAGAAGCTGTATTTGGGCCGGGAATCCATGGCATATTTGACGCGTGCCACTATGAGGTACTATGGACCTGCGAGTAGACTAGATTACTATGATACGAATGCGATTATGGGCGCTTGATACTATACATCATGCAGCATTCAATCAAACTGCCCAATGCACTTCATTGCACGCTCCCAAATACGCTATGGAGTACACTCCTGATTACAATCGATTGTACACTCCCAGCCTGCTTGACTTACGCTCCCAATTAAGCTCTCAAGACGCTCCCAAGTACACTCCCGGGCATGCTCTCAAGCCCGCTCCCAATTGCACTCGATGACACCCTCCCAGCCTGCTTGACTTATGCTCCCAATTAAGCTCTCGAGACGCTCACAAGCATACTCTTGAGCACGCTCTCAAATACACTCCCAATTGCACTCGATGACATTCTCAGCCTGCTTCACTATATGCTCCCAAGTACACTCTCAAGAGGGAAGACACTCCCAATCTCACATGCCTATATGCTCCCATGTACGCTCCCGCATGCTCGATCCAGAGACTTGCTGAGTTGTGGACCCCAGGCACCGGGAGGCATGAGTTGCAGGTGCCAGCCAGCGGGAGGCGTGAGGCAGGTGGAGTATGGTGGGCAGTGTTTCGCGGGCGGCATGTGGCGTGTGGTGTGTGGCAGATGGCGGGCGGCGTATGGTGGCCGAAATCATGACGTCGGTCGATATCATAGTCTGAACCTTATCTTTAGCGTGGCCACCGCAACAAGATCTCACGATGCCTCATGGTCACGGTGTTGACAATTGTTGCCTCAGATTCCGCAGGAATGGTAGACAATTCGATCTTGGGGAGAGCAGATCTCCATCTCAGATTTTCCAGCGGAATCTTGTGCCCGCTTCCCATCGATTGTGGGCATATGTTTGCGCATTCGGTCCGGGGTTGATGGGAAGATGGCGATGGCGATGGCGATGGCGATGGTGTTGGCGATAGTGATCACAGTACTAGAAGTACTTAGACAAGTAGGTTGGCTACGTCAACATCAGCATCAAAGCTTCCACAGACCTAGAGCCTTCTACTAGCCAAAGCTGCCACAGACCTAGAGCCTTCTATTAGCCAAAACTTCCACAAACTCAGAGTTTTCCATCGGCCAAAGCTTCCCGTGGAAAACTCTACTCCTCCTGAATATGCGCCTGCATGCTCGATCCAGAGACTTGCTGAGTTCCAGACACCAGACACCGGGAGGCGTGACGCAGATGGCGTGTGGCGAGCGGTGTTTGGTGGGCGGCGTGTGGTATGTGGCATGTGGCGGGTGGTGGGTGGCGGGCGGTGTATGGTGGCCAAAATCATGACATCGGTCGATATCATCGTCTGAACCTTATCTTTAGCGCGCCTACTGCGACAGGATCTCACGATATCTCACTGTCATGTTGTTGACAATTGCAGCCTTACATTCTGCAGGAAAGGTAGACAATTGGATCTTGGGGAATGCAGATCTCCGACTCAGTTTTCTCAGCGGAATCTGCAGCCAGTTTCCCGTCGATTTTGGGTGTATGCGTACGCATTCGGTCCGGGGCTGATGGTGCTGATGGTGATGATGATGATGGTGATGGTGATGGTGATGGTACCGAAAGCACTTAGTCAAGTAGGTTGGCAACGTCAACGTCAGCATCGAAGCTTGCACAGACTTAGAGCCTTCCATTAGCCAAAGCTTCCACAGACTTAGAGCCTTCTATTAGACAAAGCTTCCACAAACTCAGAGTTTTCCATCGGCCAAAAGCTTCCCGTGGAAAACTCTACTCCTCCCGATTCGAGGCTCTCTCGAGAAGGCTCTCAAGCTGGCATTCAAAGAGGCTTTCAAGCCGGCTCTCAAGCAGGCTCTCAAGCAGGCTCTAGAGCAGGCTTTCAATCGCCAGCAGGCTCTCATGTAGACTCGCAGCGATAGTGTGTACAGTACCGGTATAACAGCAGGCAGTAAATACAAGTATAGGTCTATCTCTGGCTGGCAGCTGTATATAGTTCCATAGGCCCACGCGCACATCTCTATGAATCGACTATAGATGACTATAGGCTGCGCGTCGCGCAGGGGTCCACGGGAAGCTTGCTATGAGCTGCGCGTGTGCCGCGTGCGCGTAGCGCAGCCTATAGTCAATTTGCACTTTTGCCGATGTATCATTACTTCCACTGGTACCGGTTTCATGACATTACACCCATATATATCCCGCCAAAGCCTCAGGAAGTACCCAAATAACTCATATCAAAACTACCGTATTAACCTGAATATAAGGTATACCCCTTATTTGGTTAGCGCCTATATAATTGCCACATATGGTAATATTCTGGAAATTAAAAATTTCACAAAACCATTTGAATTTCTTATTTTGGTAAGTGTATTACCTGATACAATGCGCTAACCCAATAAGGGGCGTACCTTATATCCGGGTTAATATGGTAAGTCAAAGAAGTAGCAACCCCTTATCGGTATCAATAAAAATATGGTCCCCAGACTGTGTTAAAAGCTCTGCACCATGGGACTTAGGATTCGGAAATATTACCGCACATTTCCTCCAATTTCCAACTGTTTTCTGAGGGTTTCAATAGATAATGTGGCAAAATCAGATAGGAAATGCAACATTGTTAGGGAAATTGTGCAGTAAACAAACAGGAATTGCGCAGGAAATCCATGTAAAACCGTTATTCGTATGGACATAATCCATGGAAATGCATGACTATTGTACAAGCATTTTCCCTGCCCGATTTACTATAGGGAAAATACAGACTACAATTTCCCGTGGCCCGTAAAGAATCACGCCGCTAATTGATAAGTTTGCTAATTGGTATCCCGAACAGGAAGTGTATGTACCTTCCCTCCAATCGGTTGTCATTTATTTCCTGTCGGGCGCTCAGAAGAAGCAATGTACTGCATAACAAGAGACTACTTTTGCATGATATAAAAATCACGTGAATCGATACCACCTTTCCTTCGAATCTGCGTTTTTTTTTGCCTTAACCTTAACTGGTTGATGTTCATAACTAAATAATGACATGACAGTTCCTCTCCTTCTTCACCCCGCTCCTTCTTACTCTCTACTTACCCTTTGCTCTTTGCTTGCTCTGTACCCCTACTTATTTACTTTCTCGCTATCAATCCTTTGTGTAGCCATTCGTTAGCAGTTCTGTATTCCGGATTGGTCAATAAAACTGACCGGTAGCTGTGAGAGGGAGCGCGACAAATTTAAGGAAACCAAGCGTACAGGAGAACGCATCTGGCCATCACGGGTTTGCACATCGTATTCTCTCCAAGGCTTGCTACTTGGATTACTGCAACGGTACAATCTGGCAACGCCTAGAGTTAAGCATTTCCACATAGGCCATATAACATAGGGTTATACATATATACGTAAGAACTTGTTACAGTATGTCGAAATGCGCTTTCCCACAGTTTTTTCTCTTCTTCTAATTCGTCTAGTTAGCACTGTTTGTCGCCAAACGGCCTTTCCTCTATCTTATTTTACATATCTCTTGCTCTTTACTTCGTTCTTACTCCTACATATCCACCTTTCCCCTTACGGAGCCATCCACCTACCAACTACCATCCACTCTTTGGGCAACAATATGCCCAGGTGTTATATGTCACCTTTTATTGCTTTCAATAACAGCAGCATTTCTGTATCTGTCCTAGCAACACAAAACCAGCACTTTCCAAAATCCGCTGATAGCAACGGTAGTCTGACATCTGGCGACATATCCTGGCTTTCGGTTTCAATCATTGGAGTTATCCATACAGCAGTAGGCATCTTTAGAAGCCGGAAATGCTGGCGACGATGGACGGTATTTCTCTATTAATATTATAGCTCTGTCTTCCCCAGAACGCTTACCATGGCCTTGCGTAGATTCGACGCAATAGCGCCGCATCTCATGATGTCGAATCACCGCTCCCCACGGCTCCTACCATCAGCTACCACCATGATTTGGCTCCCGCCCAAAGCTTACCTTTTTCCGCCTCTGTTACGCTTAATGGGGCAACATTCCGGATGTCTTGGGGTCCGATGTCGACGCCTTCACTGCAGTCGATAGAGTTGCAAGAACCCACCTTACGGCATCCTACACTGGCGTCAATGTTGGTTCGTTCACCCCGGGCACCGTCATATCCGCCACCGCCCTCCCGTCTTGCAACAATTTGAGTTGAATTAATTCACAATAAGGGATATTAACTGGTTATAAGCTAACTATAGACTTGAAATGATGTCTGGCATTGGAATTTATGGTCGCTTTCTTATTTATATCAGTTATGCGGGGTGTTTGTTGGCATTGGTGGTCGGAGGAGATCTAGTGTGTCCTTCTTTAATGTCACGCTTCCAAGTATATCACTGGTTGGAAGACACTTTCTTTGGTGATGAATTGTTGATGTTTATTGCTGTACTTGTCGGATTTTCGTGAGGCTTGCCGGTTATAAACGCCTTTAGTTTATTGGACGACTGGTGAGAACTGTCAAGAATAGCATTAGACGTGAGTAGAATTGGTTTGAATTAAGTAGGTACGTACTTTGTTTGTGCGATCGTGGCAATTAGAATTCTAGCTAGTAACTGACGCGCACACTCAACCACAGTTGCACCAGACTTACAAATTTGCAACTTGTATTCTTTTCTTCCATATCGTTATGATGACCAAGCTTAACTTGCAATCCTGTTAATCTAGGCAGGCTGATAATGCGCCTGTATGAAGTACATTTTGTAAGGTCTCGAGGCCCTCTAAATCTCAGATCTAAGGTCCTAGGTTTTGAGCAAGTCCCAGGCCTCATATCTTTGCATACTTATTCACAATCACCTTCTCAGCATTTCAGATCCTAAAAGTTATTTTTTATTGCGGTTGACCGTCGTCGCGCAGTCTGAAGCTATAGTGCTAGACCCAGAGTACTCCAGTTGCTGGTTTGGGATGAGAGCACCTCTGGTTGTTGAGTGACTAGCGATTGCGATGAATGGTTACTTTAGCAGGGATCCTCCGTTTCAGGTGAGGCTGATGTGAGGCCGGTAGACGTCTATTAGCCTCACATGAGGGTGACTGAAATATCATGTTGATGTGAGGATATTTGTTGGCTCATGGTAACTTCTCAAACTTATGACTATCCTGCCACTGTCACTTACACAAATCATTCAGGCAGATTTGACACTATTGCAGTGGACTGCAATGGTGATAGTCGAGACACACTATCCTCAATTGAAATTCTCATGCCACAGTAAATAGTCAGGTAGGAGATTTTAAGTATTCTCACAATCAGCATTTTGGGGATTCTTGTGCAATGCTACGAAAACTAAAAACTCTCTACCTTCACAGCCAAATAAAACATTACATAGCAGGTATTCTGTGATGGGGTTGTCACTTCTGGGGGTTACTTTTAGCTCTACAATTATATCCCGCTGCACCTGTAATTTTGGATGTGCAGGTGTGTGTGGGGTGGTGATAGTGGCAGCGTGCTACAGCACTGGCAGAATGCTGGTGATGATGGTGGCAATAGTGCACGTGGTGATGATGGTGATATTGATGGTGATGATGGTTATCATGGACCTACGGGCCATGGTAAAGGTGTGTGCTGCTGTGTACCTACTCATTCCCCACTTGGCGCTTGAAGCGCGGCTGTGAGGGCGGCTACTAAAATCCTGTCAGGTTCTGATGTGAGCCTGGCAGGCAAGACAGACCACCAGGAGTGCCATGGTTGCAGCTGGCTGCAACCGCTGCAAATCTATCTGGTATCAACTGTGCCAGTACTGTCATGAGTATGCAAAATCAAATCAAGGTGATTGCAAGATCAACCTCATATGCGCCTCATATGAGCCTGATACGAAACGGAGGACCCCCGCTAAAGTACAGCATAGAAGGTGTGTAGCGACGCCAAGGTTATGGGTGTAGGAGTAAGGGAGTTGCGATTCACATTTCATGCACGTGCTCCCCCACATCGCCAGATGAACTTAGCTACGCGAAGAACAAGCAAAAAAACTTGCTTGACTTTTACCACTCCGCCGGCTCACCTTAAAAAGAGAGTACCGCGCTACATAAAAAGATCTATACAGTCTAGCGTTGCAATTTTTGCTAGAATTTCCCGAAACAAAGGTGTGGCATTAATATAAAGACACCCAGGGTAACAGAACCTAAGCTCGTACACCAGCACCTTCCTGGGATGGGAATGAATACCCGCTCTAGGGAGACGGGGGTTGGAATAAGAGCTTAAATAGGACTTAGATCCGAGCGAGATTGGGGTGCGGATCTATATACGATATTGGCGCTACTGACTATCGATTGCACTCCTACCCCGACTTTGCTGTATGTGTTCCAACCCCGTTGTCAAGTAATTTACTTTGTCAAGAGGCCTGCCCACTTAGCAAAGGGTCCGCTTTGCAAATGAGTCAACCTATTTGGCAAGCAGGCCCAGTCCATTGGCCAAGTGGAAAATTTGACAGGGCCACCTTTTAAGCTGGCCTGTTAAAAGATCTATACTTGCTACGCGGGTCTACTTGAATTCTTGCCCTAGTAATAAAAAAATGAGAAGTTTGCTGGAAGTAGCAGTAGCTGAGAGTAAGTCTAGAAGTGATAGTGTTTTCTTATTGTCTACCGGTCTCTCTATAGACAATAATGAGAACAAATTGACCGGTCTGTAGCTATCGGCTGCTAGACTCAGGTAAAGATGAAGGGTCGAGCAGATTTTCAATACAGTTTACAAAGCTAGTATTAAGAGGGTGAAAGTTCAGGTCGGTGGACCGTACTGCAACACCCAGTTGGGAGTGCTTTGTGATAAGGGTCATTAACTCCGCTGTTGATTGCCACTCACTTGACAACTGGTCGGGTCAGTCACCAAGTACACTGCTTGATAGCTGGAAACTCCCACTTCGCAAACAGGTCGACAGGGTCAGAGCATATACTATGCTTTATATGTTACACTCGAAATTCTCCCTCCGTCGAAACTCTGTATCTTCTCAGCAGAAAAGGCTCCAGTGACCTTTCTCGTTTTCAGACTCCCCCGCTCCCAAGAGTCGTACAAATTCAAATTTGTCAGGCTAGAAAGCGTGCACGAGAAAATCCAGAATAATAGTCCGCCTGGCCATCATCTCCTCATTCTGGCTGCTATTTTTGCACGCTCCATTGAGAAATTTCTTTCGCAGGTTGAGAACGAGACAATCGACTTTCTCCTCCGAGAACCTTTATTAAAGCCTCATCTGGATATAACGCACACCCCACATATATTATTTACGACATCTGGTTCATGTATGCCAAGAACTCAGTCCGAAGATCATTTTGCTACGCATCAGGAGTTCGAAGAGCAAAAAGTCAATCGTGACACGGGAAATCATTCGGTGGATCTGGTTTGTAGAAAATCCCTCGGATATTCACCAAGCATAATCGTACACTTTAGGATTCGCAAGCTACAATTAATCTGATCTGTATGAAAGATGTAGAGTATTGTTGTGTGAGATATCGGGGCTTAGGACTTAGTATCTTTGACTCTAGCAAGGTTGTGAATACTAGCTCTCGCTGTAATGAGCATAAAGTGTGTACGTTACATGTTACAAAGAGCCGTCTGGTAAACAGATAAATTTTGCCACAGGTTGGAGGCGGCTGTACATATGTGCGGAGGTATACTGAGAAATGACACATTCATTTGGATGCAGTTCTAAGTGGTGGAAGTGAAAACCTATGCATGGGATTTGGCACCTAGTTGTGAAATCTCGTCCGAGAAGTGATGCTTAATATGACAACCGTTGAACCCAAGTCTCTGAAGTGTGGGCACGAGAGGTAGTGTGGCAGAACTTCTGAGGATTCCTAGTTTGTTGCCGTTATCGCTAGGAGCCGCATATTCATACTTGTCGCTCTCTAAAATTATTGTTTCCCTCTCTTCAAATCTGTGGGCTAAATAGACAGCGGCTAAGTTATTCTGGAGTAGAGTGTGTAGTTATGCTGCTCGGGTCTAGTTGTGGATTTAGGCCAACCACAGATTGTTCGGAATCCACCACGGGCCTTCCCAACCATGGATCCATGCGTGGACTGGGTGCACAATCAACCCTTTTCGAGGCTTCAAATCGCGTATAAGCCTTTCTCTCTTTACTGTATGCAGAGTTTTATGATTGCGCAACCATGAATCAATGTTTAATGCAGAGACGCAACTGTGTCTATGGGGATTAGGTACGTGGCGCCAACAATTGTAGCAGAGTCGTTACCCTAGGTAAAGTAAAAATGCCAGTACACCCCTACTACACTGGAGGGGGGCTTCCAGTGTCAGTCACTCAACCACTTTCCTTTTGACAATGCATAATCGCAGATGAAACGGTACCAGTAGCTACCCGAAAAGCAAACGGCCCGTCTGTCTGTGCGGCTCTTAATAAGAAGGCTGCCTCCCACCTCCCTTGCGCCAACAAACATTGGGGTCCGCTTCCGCACATGTTCCTAATACACTTGGCTGGTTCTTTACAACGACAACCTCATATCAGTGATAGTTCGTTTCAATCCCGATATGCGCTGGTTATTCGCAGTAACAATTGCATTCCGACTGCTATGGTGGGTTCGAGCACAGACATACAAGGTCGAGTATACTTTTAATCCTAACGAAGTGTTCAGATGTAACTCGTCGAGCCTTCCTAACGACTGTTTGCCTTCTTATTTTTCACCACCGTTAATCCTCGGCTGATGGACATCATAGGTATGGTCAATTCGTATGATGGGTGCTTTCACATCTTATGATTCGTACTCGGATGTTTGGTGCTGTCCTGCAACTAGGTATGTGTGCCTCGTACACCCAACATATCGCAAATACATGTCAGAGAACACTGCTGGGGGCGTGGGAAAGAATGTGAAGGCTCGCCAGTTTTGATGGAGTGCTAGGGCGGGGGTATTCGACGTTCAAATCCGCGAGGGTACAGATCTAATTCACCGCTTAGTGTAGTACTGCAATAAGGACCTCGAAAACTGTGACTCAAGACCTAGGAATCCCCAAACATGCTTGGTCAAGCTAGACGTATTCCCAGACCCGCTCAGATTTACCCCAACCGATAGCAGCCAATTGGATAATGTGGGAAATATTGATATCACAAGTACTAGCACTGTATCTTTCCCAACTTCTGCCGAATCTTCCTCCGACTCTACCGCCTCCTCCTCATTCTCTGCCTCTTCCTCTAACCTGCCCAGTTTCCCGGCAAGGACAACTAGCGCTTCAACTGCCACGCCTGCCACCACCACCGCCACTACAGTAGTAGCCAGTGTTGACGGAAATCCGGGCTTTCGCCCGAGAGCATCGACGGGCATCGTATGATTGCTTGGCTGTTACTTGGGCTGCCACTCTCACTATAGTTATCTTAATATCGTGTACTTAAGCTTTTCCTTTTCTCTTCTGCTCTTTAGAAGTCAGACGATTGACGAGTTCTCCGCGTACACTACAACATCCGCGTGTCAACACACAGGAAACGGAAATCATGGGAAGCGCTGCGGTTTGAGCGCTGGCGCTGCGGTGGGTGCAGGAGCTGGTAGCGTGTTAGGAGTAATAGCGATCGTTAGCGCTGCCTACATCGGACGGCGATACCGGAGGAGAAACTTAACAGCGGCCCCTGCTTACGTTTCCAGACAGAAAGTAGCCATTTTCAATGATTGTAGTCAGAAAATGTCGTTGGAATTAGTAGGAACATCATTCAGAAATTGGTAAGGACAATTAGTTGATCACTAGCAGTCGGGGAGAGAAAAGGTCTAGCTAGGCGACTTGGATAGGAGCAAGATATCTGTGAAGTTGTGCAGTGTGGATTATGGACCCGCAACAACACTCGCGTATATCAGTATAAATGTAGATATCGGGGAAGGATATATACCCATAAAAATAGCCCTCTAGTGGGCTCGCTCTTTCCTCCAACACGCGCTTTTACATTCAGTCATAGACAAACCATTGCAGAACAAAATGGGCACCGAAAGAAGAACCGAAACAAAGTAGTAAACGAAGCATAAACAAGGTTGCCGCCTCGGAGGAGTGGAGGCCACCGCTGTGGCAGCCACTCCGCCTGGACTCTCCCAAATGTTGCGGCAACCCCCCAAATGGTATTCAGTATGAAGGGGTTTATTCAGAGTGTTCTAGTGAGTTTTGAAAGCAGTAGATAATTTGAAAGATTTGGTCTGGGTGGTGTTTGATGTAGGCTTGGTAGGTATTCGATGTGCATCATGCTAGAGAAGCGGAGATAGGCCAGTGATAGCAGTGTTCGAAACGGGCCGGGCCGGGCCGGCCCTGACGTCTTTAGGCCCGGCCTGCGGGCTTTATATCAAGCCTGGCCGGCCGCCCTTA